>Ga0065711_1002389_pt1 | contig 35222 bp, 25 predicted proteins | sample Hoacrofraction12_FD_59098 | JGI IMG/M metagenome (GOLD analysis project Ga0065711, IMG submission 59098) | Hoatzin crop microbial communities from Cojedes, Venezuela - Epithelial fraction 12 v2 (version 2) | ecosystem: Host-associated > Birds > Digestive system > Esophagus > Crop | place... | reverse complement strand
GATTGATCATGAGCCAGCAGTGTGCCCTTGTTGCTAAGAAGGCCAATGGCATCCTGGGATGCATTAGGAGGAGTGTGGCCAGCAGGTCGAGGGAGGTTCTCCTTCCCCTCTACTCTGCCCTAGTGAGGCCCCATGTAGAGTACTGTGTCCAGTTCTGGGCTCCCCACTTCAAGAAAGATGAGGAGCTACTGGAGAGAGTCCAGCGGAGGGCTACGAGGATGGTGAGGGGACTGGAGGATCTGTCCTATGAGGAAAGGCTGAGGGAACTGGGCTTGTTCAGCCTGAAGAAGAGAAGGCTGAGAGGGGACCTAATAAATGCTTATCAATATCTCAAGGGTGGGTGTCAGGAGGATGGGGTCAGACTCTTTTCAGTGGTGCCCAGCGACAGGATAAGGGGCAATGGGCACAAACTGAAGCATAGGCAGTTCCAGCTGAACATGAGAAAGCACTTCTTCCCTCTGAGGGTGATGGACCCCTGGAACAGGCTGCCCAGGGAGGTTGTGGAGTCTCCTTCTCTGGAGATATTCAAGACCCGCCTGGACGTGGTCCTGTGCAGCCTGGCTGTAGGTGACCCTGCTTTGGCAGGGTGTTTGGACTAGATGACCCACAGAGGTCCCTTCCAACCCCTACTATTCTGTGATTCTGTGATTCTGCGGAAAGCTAGAGTCCAGAACAGTGTTTGTGCTCCCTGTGTTGAAAAAGCAATACCCCCAAGAACATGGTCTCACTAATGATTTCCCTGGGTAACTGTGGTTCTACATGGTCCCTAAACAAAGTCGTGACATGACAGCAGTTTAGCATCCCCCCCACATTACATCTGTCCTTGAGAGGGTCTTCCTCCAGAAAAAGAGCAGACTGAACCTATTTGTGTGCATACGAAACTGTATTTATGTCAGTATTACCAGAACATTAAGCCCACGTGCTTAAAAACACATCAGTCCCAGAGAAAACCAGTCATACCAATTAGTATCTACCCTCTATGGCATGCATTTGTGCACCAGGGGGAGAAACATTAATGGACAATCAGATAACTCTCTGAGGCAGAGGAAGACACTGAATGATCTATCTTCTTAGAAAAACTGCTGTGACAGTGGTCTTTGAAAACCAGAATCAGAGACCCAAAGAGGAAAGGCACACTCTGCCTCAGTCCTCAGAAAAGTTCCAGGAACTCTTCCCTCTCTCAGTTTTTGTTGCTTAAACCGGCGCTGCAAGGAACTCACTGGACTTTGTTGTGTGCTTCCTCCCTACAAAGGTTATTCTGGAGTGGCTTCCAGAGCAGTGAAAACAGTCTGGGCTTGCTAGCTGTAAACAAAGGTCTTGATACCTCGTCAAACTATAAAAGACCTGGCCCCTCTTCTCATAAAAGCTTTGTTGTAGCATGCAGCTACTGAAATACAGATCAGAAATTTCTCATGTCAATGCTGACAGGCAGCAAGGACCAGCCCACTCTGAGACTTTCTCTTCTAAAAACAGGGAGAAGAAAGCAAGTTCATGCAAGATTTAACTTACCTTTCACTTGGAAACATCAGAGTGTTAATGTAAGATAGTGCTGTTCTTCTAGAAGGAAATGTCTGGTCACATTTTAATTGTACCAAAAGGTTGTGGGATTTTTTGTTGCTTGTTTTGTTTTTTTTTTGGTTTGTGATTTTTTTTGGTATTCCCATATTAAGCTGCTGTTGTTAAAAACAGCACAGATTAATTCTTCCAGAAGGCCATTGGAGAGTTCTAATTTCATTTCAATTATCAGTACAACTACACCCCTCTTTACTTTTCATCGTAATGCTAACATTAATGTTACACCCCCTCATGCTCTTTACTTGCCTCTTTTCCCTCCTCTTAACTGCTTTTAGTGGCTTTTGCATCTGCTCTTGACTTTACATTGTGTCACTCCAGCTGACCCCATGTTCTCAGAACTCCCTCTAGCTCACTTGCAAAAGCCCATCTTTTCTTTTCTTCTTTGCAGTCTAACTGCCATGGGCTAAATTTTCAAAAAAGACAATATACAGAGAAGATAATGCACACAGAGAGAACTTTTATTTCAGGTTTTGTTTTAAAAAGATTTATGTTTCTTTTTTTTGTTTATTCCTGCAGTGTATGTATGTCTAGCTCCTTGCTTCTTACTCTAAGTTCATGCTCTGATTTTATATTTATGATTTTACAATAAAACTACGCTATTTTTAAACTGGCAATGCTCAGCGATGAACTGGTACCTCTTAAAGAGCAGTGGTGCAGATTGCTGTTTCACCCTGGCACTTTTCCACTCTCCGGGCAGGCATTAGCTTGCTGTGCTTGGATCCAGCCACTGAATTCCATATGCTTCTGAGGTCTCCTGTTGTGAGTAGTGATGGTCACTGTTCACAGCACCGTGACTTTCAGGGACACACTTTCTGGATGGCTGACACAGTACTTCCGAGGATCTAGTGTTAACATGTGTTCTGCCTGGAGACAACTGGTCTATGGGAGTTCTGCTTTCCTAGTTAGAGGTAATATGGGAACATGGCAGGAGAGCAAGAAATACGTAAATTCCTTAAGCATGCATAGACTTTGGGGAAAAAAAGTCTGGGAAATCTGTGAAAAATGTAATCCAGCTCTAAACAGATTCCTGCCTGTCTTATGCCACTCTTACTTATGATTCTCAGCTGCAAGTGATATAGTCTCTCATAAAATCTCTTTTCAGCCTCGCCTGATTATTCATTGCCGTGAAATTACTTCTGGTCAGAAAAATAGTCTCCTTCTACATCTTTTTGACACACTCCTATGAGGTTTGGTTAGGGGATTGGTTCCATTCAACTTCAGTCTAGCCTGTTACCTTCCATAAAGATGATCCTTTAAAATTAGTATCTTAGGAAATGGAGTCTCTGTTTCACTGCCTGTGAGTTTTCAGCCCTAAGGAACATTGATGCCTCTGTCATTGGGAGTTCTATCTCAATGTGCATAAAGTTACATTCAGAAAAACAAATTCTGTCAGGTTTTGTCAAGAAAGTGGATAGTTCTCTCTTGGACTTGCATCATGAGCTGGTTTGTTCCATGGGACAATTGAAAGGGAGAGAAAGGATAGAAGTAAACAGTTGAGAGAGGGAGAAGATGAGAACTACTTAAGCTGTTCTACCACCAAGAAAAATGTTTGTGGAAACATGGCCTTAAACATCTTAATCGTGATGGAGCTTACAATGCAAGTGTAGGTTGCAATGAGAATGGTTTTGCCAAATAAAGTGGAATTCACAAGCTCATACAGAACTTAATTCCTTAACATCTCACACCTGGTTTTTGTTCTTTAAAATGTTATAGTGCCGACAAGGTCATTTAAAGCATACTGTTCCACCGCACTATAAAAAATGTATCCCTTCAACTCCAAGAGGCAGTACATGGTAGAAAACAGTAGACACCCTGGAAACAATAATTTCAGTAAGACAAATGTAAAGGGCAGCTGTCAAAGGACAGTATTTGTAAATATTTTAAAGAATTTTATATCTATCAGCACAAGTGAATAACTTTATGTTTTGGTCAGGCAGTAAAAATTGCATCCTCTCTTTTTATTCATTCACCAGCAGCAGACCTTAGTTCACAGCTAAAAAAACTATTAGTAACTACAGTGCAGGGGATGAAGCTAGTAACATGTATTAATGAAATGGATGTGCCATTTATTTTTCAGTGTAGTGATAAAAAAAGTACTCATAAAGTCTTTGATCTTGAAAATTGCATTTTAAAATTTAAGACTCAAAGTTATAAGTGAATATATTTTCATGGTAAGACAACAACTTTAGTCATTAGATCATAGTAAACCATATCACCATAATAGCACTTTAATAGCATTTTTCATCAAATTATCTCAAAGCTCTTTAAAACTGTCAATTTAGGGCTTCTTTGCAATATCTGTGATGTAAGTCTTATACCCATTTTACACATATGTAAGCAAAATAATTATGCAGTTCAAATAGCAGGCTCAAGGCTTTTATTTTCAAAAAACACAAAAGAAAAAATTACATTTGCATTACATTTGCTACTCATAGGAATTATATCAATCAGAGAATATCCTAGTGCTGAGAGTGCTAAGTATCCTTATCTTTTATTGTAACTGAGGTTTCCTGGCTTTTTCTAGGTAGTGTTCTAAAGCTCTGGAATGTAGCCTTTGTGTATTTTCACTCTACAAAACTTGTCGGTAGATTATTAAGTAAGTAATGTTAAAAAAAAGGTAGTCTCAGATTTGAATTTGCTTTGCTACTTCCATAGCTAAGAGTTAGGAACTTGAAAACATGCAATAAAAACACTGAAAAATAAAAAACCCTGACATAAGAGAAAAACTAAGATGCAGATGGTTATGTGAACAAACAAAATGAATTCTGGAAAAGAAAACTAAATGAAACTAGGGGAATTGGAGAGAAAGTCCAAGATATGCATGACTTGGACAGAGAAACCATACCTTGAAAAAATTTTGGAAATGGTGAAAGAGTTTTAAATCTTACTGTTTGTCATCCTATCACATCTTTTTCTTGCTAAAAAGTCTTTAAATGATGCAAACAAGCAGATCCATTTCAAAGCATCTTTAGTATTCATTATTAAATACTTTTTCTCTGTTGCATACAAAAACCTGGTGATGGAGTATGAATACCTGGTGGTAGTCATGACATTAGAAATCCTCCTCCCACTTGCCCACATATGTAATTTCAAGATACCAAATATGATGCCTTAGAATGTGACTGTGCAGCGTACCAAATTTCATTACAAACCATGAATGAGTTAACTTGGATACAACAGAGACAGGAATAAATGAAATGCTTCTTTAACATAAAGTATAACTAAAGCCTGCAAGACACGGTTCCATATTTTAAAGAGATAAAAAAATAGATTGAATTAAAAAGAACTAGAAAAATTTATGAAGTTAGGATCATTATTGACTGCAAAGATTAATTGTTTGTTTGTGACTTCTTGCTCTGTAAATCCCCTTCTAAATTGACTTCAGCAGGAGATTGGAATTCTTCTTTATATTCCTTCAAATTTCTGTAGAGGAAGTAAATTTTTTTTGTATTTTCCAAATAAAGTACAAAAAGAGAATTAAACACCTCAGAATGGAATACATAAAACCATCATAGGCACGGGACTGAAAATTCCCTGATATCTGCGTTCTGTGGTAGGGAAGTTGTTTTCACTTATACGCTCTCTATATGTTCCCCCTCATCTGCCATTTTTCTGGCCACATGGCTTGCTGTTCTGACAGTCACCTCCTGGTAGCTCTGATTCAGAAGGAGAGGTTCATGTTCTTAGAATACCCTCAGCATATGTAGTACTTAGAGCATCTTTCTTAGGAGACACATTTAACTAAAACATGATGATGAGACAGAAATTAGGGATCTTGGTTTAGGGGCAAGAGAACTAAATAACAACCCATTGAACAAAAGATGGCCATTGTTACTACCATCGACATTGTCTGAAGGATTTGCACTGCTGATTACCTAAAGAAAAAACTCAATGAGCACTATGCAGGAGACCAGAGAGTGGCTGTGTCCCCAGTATGAGCATTTGTAAAAACAATGTTAACAACTTTAGTTGGCACACAGGTCATCCAGGACAAGCAGGGATGTGCCTGAATTAGGAAGTCTGCATAGGGCACTATGTTCTAGCAATACGCAATTCTTCAGACATAATTTGATCACTCACTGAGGCTTAGCTATGTTTTTAGGTGCTCAAACACAAATTTACTTATGGTAACAGGAATGATTGCAACCTCTAGAGGCATGCATGTGTGCTATAATGAGGATATAAAAATCTGATTTATTGCTTTCTAAGATATCTATTGTTTTGCATCCACCTCTGTTTTCTAAAAGAAAGTGGTGCCATATATTTGAGACTGAGGTTTAAAAATGTATGGGATATGTTCAACCTAAATTCCCACTTGTTCTTATATTTCATTTTCTTTCAATATCACCAAATACATAGAGGACTAACTGTATTAGAAGAGAACAAAGTGGGTTCATTTCTGAAAATTTAACTCATCAAGGGCAATACAAACAAAAATGGCACAAGTCAGTGTTTCATAAAGCCTATTTGCATATACGTGTCTCAAATTCCAAGGAATTTCTGTCTCCTCACAGAGCATTGCAGTGTACTTGTTGCAAAATAAAAACAATTTGCTTAGCATGAATGTCTGCACCACAAACTCCAGAAACAGCCAGGCACGCTTATTTCTTCATTTACTGAAAACTCCTGTTGCATCACGGAAGCTGTTGGCCTCAGGTAACGGTGAAAGTCAGATTGGTGAAATCAGTGAGTGATTTCAGTTATAGTAAAATTTACAGAAAACTTTCAGATCAGATATTTTAGAAGACTTCTATAATATGAACCTATACTACTCACATTCACGAAGGTATGTTTCAATCCTGATGTTGAAACGATCTATATTTTTTCATAATACTTTTGAATCCTCCCTGTGATGCAACCCAGAATATAGTCAGATGTGAGCAGTGCTGAAGGCATCTCTGCCTCAGAAAATTCTTCTCTGATCATATCACAGAGGCTTGCTCTGCAATGCTCCATACGCATACTCAAGTTTCCGTATAAGTAAAATTCAAAATTTCTGCCTCTCTCTACACTTTTAAAGGCAACTGGAAAATAAACAAATGAAACCAGCTGTGTTTTGATAATTTTCTTATTTTCTTACTTTTTTTAGACTGCTAGGTGATGGCCTGAAAACTAAAGCAATCTTCTTGCTCTGCTGCTTCCACCGTCACACAATTTATTTTACTGCTAGTATTGTATTTTGAAAAGAAAGATTTTTAATGCTCCATTAGTAAGTTTCCAACATTAAAGGGTAATAGTCAAAAGTCTGATGGTTCTAAAACACTCAGGGTCTGGAGAACAAATTAACATTCAAAAAGTTCTTCTGAAGGACATTACAAGAATAGTTCCTGGGCATTATAAAAGAACCGCCCAGGTTTCTTTAACAAGAACTGAAATACAGTCTTGATAAATGATTCTAGCAGAGCTGAAAAGTTGACAAAGCATCCCTAGGATCAACCTGTTAGTTAATATTGGAAACATAGTCTTATTCTCTCTTCTGCAACAGCCATTAGGGAGGTATTGCTCAAACTGTATTTTCCTTTTCCTTTGAGAAAAACAGATGAACCACAATCTTTTGAATTAAGCATAACATTACAAAGGCAATACTTACACCTTAATGAGAGAGGCAGGCAACTGAGCCAAATAACGGTGCTAACTATGCTGCCGCTTCATAATAATCCCTCACTCTCATACAAATAAGTGGAAACCAGGACCGTGTAAGAGTTAAAAACAAAGCAAAGGGTTTGCAGGCTAATAAAATCTGAATATAATCAATCTGTTTCAACATGCTGGAGACTCTGACTGCAGATTTTGAAGGATGAAATTAGCGGATAAATGACAAAAAAGATTAGTCTGAAATATTTACTGTCTGTGGCGCTAACAGTCATTCCATCTATATTAATTGGCACAGCCTCTTCTATGCCAGATGGTCTACTGCAGAGAGTGAATATTACCCTCATGGATTTGTCCAGATTACGTATTTGAGGTTTAGATGAAAGTGTTTTACTTTTTTCACTAGTTGAGCACTGAGAATTATGTTTGTCCTCTTAATGCTATCATTGCGTACAGGTAATGATATGTCATCAATAAATATGCACATAAAGGTCTTGCTGGATTTTAAGCAAAGACAGATTCGATGAGTTTCTTTGAAAATAGCTCTAAAAACTGGTGTACAATTAATGCCAGTGTTAACCCCAGCTTTCAAAAATAAATCCTGTTGCTAGGATGGTGAGCCAATTAGTAGAGGTGCAAGTCACTGGTAAGTGTAATAGTTTACTGTCTTCCCCAGATCTAGGTATTTTGGGGAAGACCTTGGCTAAAATACCACTATAAGCATATCGTGTTTTGGCCTAATGCCAGTACAGGTGTTAGAAGTTCCCCTCCACTACACGTTGACTGCCTGAAGGTAAGCTGCTCCAGGGCTGACCTCATTCCTAACCACGGTGATACGACAGCTCAGCTCAGACCCCTGACTGACTCCAGCCTTATCATACCATGTCATTCACACCAAAAGCAAGTGCCCTTGGAGGAAGGTGGAAAGGAAGGGACTCTGACTTAACAAGAACATGTGGTAGGGAGAAGGCTGGATGGACTGCCACAAGGGTGGTTGCCAGTCAAAGGACCCAGACATCTCCAAAATCTAGGTTTTCAGTCAGTTATCTGATAGCATCCATATGGGAGTTGATAGTTTGCTGCCTTTTTAATGGTCTCATAAAAAAAAAGAAGTGTCAGTTTACTTGCTATTATATAGCTAAAAGCTTCCAGCACAGACTTGTTATTAATCACGACATAAGAATGTGGCACAGAATGTGAGAGATAAGGAGATCAAGGGCAGGAAGCTCTATGCAGCTTAAAGAGTGTGATAAAAGGTGGGATCATCTGTTCTACACACATATATACACTCAAAGGATATATATTAGGGAATATAAAAAGAGATAGTCACGTTGGAAATAAAAGGATGAGAAACTGAAAAAAGAGAGGGAGGTGGATGGGAAGCGAGACAGAGAGCAGGATGCCTACTGCCAAAGGAACTGCAGTGAACACAAACAAGAAGTACGAAGTGAAAACAAAATAAATGCTGTTTCTACAAGCAAAGTAAAAGAAAGACGACAGAAAAAAAGGGAAAAGAGAGTGGGAAGAGATGATATGGGCATACACAGAATGGGAAAGAGAGGGAAGATCTAAAGCTGATGGGGAAATAAGTAAAGGAATGGCAGACATTTGTACTTGGTGCTTCTTTTTGCTCAAAATCATTTTTCTCTGGTTTAGGAAAAAAAAACCCCAAACGCCAGAAGGCCAAAATCACCAGACAATTTGTCTAGTAAGAATTGTCCTTTGGAAGGAATATCAAATCCTGGCACTTAGACCTTGACCAGAGTTCCCTCTTTAGCAGGCAAACAGACTGTGGAGACATTCAGTATTCTCTAGTCCATTTTAATCCAAAATAAATCAATTATATATTGGAGGCACTAACAAAGCTTGCAGGAAAAGATTTTCACTGTTCTTCCTACAGACAGCTCTGTGATTACAGTTCTGGGAGGGGTTAGGCTCATTGTGAATATTAAAATAAAAGAGTCATTGAATAGCTACAATTTGCTGCGTTCTACCCTGGCTTACGCTTACCTCAGAACATTCATCTGCTGCAAGAAGTGACTTAGGCTGGAAGGAGGTCAACAGAGGCAAGAAATGTGAATGAACATTAACTGCCTGCTAAACAAAGTGATGATTCATGAATAAAAAACGGGCACTATTCTAAAGGTCACTAGACCCAGTTAAACTGCATGTCTAACTCTTGTGTATCTGGCACACACAATACGCACAACTGCCTTAGGGCAATTAATTGGGTATTCATCAGCATGAATAATTCTGGTCTTCTTTAGCACATAACCATACTAAATTACATAAAGAAAATGAGGTACAGTCTCAGATACACAGTCAGTAGTTTTATTATGCAATTTCCACCTCTTACAGAAATTCTGGCACTCTCTATACCTTTTAACTCTCTTAGGAGATATGAACTATTTCTGGAACCAAGCTCTGAAAAAAATCACCTTTACAGCCTGAGGCTTAAGGAAGGCTTTCTCTTCTGGCAAACACATAGGTTTGTGATTTTGCAGGATGCACTCATAGGTCACTTTTGGATAGCTTTCTGCCTGGTCCATTAAGATGATTTTAGCATTTTATTCAGTAATGCTTTGTTATTTTAATTGAGATATACATTTCTTTTTCTCTTTTTTTTTTCTTTATTGCTGCTTTTATCTGTGGTACTTAGAATGCCAAGACAGATCGCCTCAAGAAAAATAAAAGGCATTATTATATTCCGTCTCTCTCCAACATTTGTGCTTTCAACACACAATAAATATTCAGATGTGTTTGCTGTCATTAGCTAGAATGGGAAGACTGTCACTGAGAAAAGTAAGACTATTTAATAACAGCAGGGCCAAGCTTCTTTTAATATTACAGAGTTAAGCAACCCAATATTTCATCGATGGTCATTCTCACTTTACTCCACTTCTCATCTGCTGTTGAGATTACAGTCCTCCTCCTTCTTTAAATAAAGGAGAAGCCACTCTTGCGGTGAGCTCAGAAAAAGTACTGGAGGGCTTTCAAACCATAATGGCCTGTTATTACTTTCTTTAGTTTTATTCTTCTGCTTGGGGAGGCAATGTGGGCCACAGGCATCCCAGGTCCTACCATTAGTTTGCTGGTTTTCTAGATGAGTCATTTTCTCTTTCACTAGCCCCATCTGTAAAATGCAGATTTTGGTCATAGTAACTGCTCCTGGAATATATATCTTAAGGTGGTTTGAAAAGAAAATTACATATCAATCTAAGTTAGGAATTTGTACAGCTCAAAAATTATGTAGATACATTTCAAGTCAAACATTGTGAAGTAGAGTTTTTTGCTAAAATTCACAGTTATTTTTAAATGTTTTTCCTTTTTTTCTTAAGCCATGTGTATGAAATATTTTAATTTTCACATCAATTACTATTTAAAGGTATTAAATATTTTAAAATGTAGCATAGTTTTTTAGTAACTAGATACCATTCAATTATCATCCTTCAAAAATCGTTAATACATCATGAATGGTGTCATATTGTCTTTTCTTCTTTATTAACAAAATTCGATTCATATTTTTCTTTTGTTTTCTGATTACCACTACTAGTTCAGGAAAGAAAAAGGGTCATATTAAAGGATATAACGTTATTGTACATGCAACTTAATTCTGCATCAAGCTCATACTCAGAAGCAAGGCTGTATATTGAAATAACATGGTCTAAATGTAGCACATATTTTTGTCTGTGATTTCACTGATCTAAAAATGAAGCAAACTGCATATTTATAGAAACAGAGCAAAATAAAACTTATTTTCCCACCCTGATTCTTTTGTTTTCTCTTCTCTGCTTCACCTGGAAAAGTTCCACTAGGATACAAGATACTCTATGGCATATATTTATCTCTCCGGAGAGAGACTGAAGAAAAAAACATGTGACAGATGTTAGTCACATTGCTTAATGTACTACTGGAATGCATTCAGAAACTATGATAATGAGCATGGTATAAACAATCTATACAGAAAAGAATCCTGAATCCTTTCCTCTGAGAAAATGTTCATTAATTTCAATTAGACTTTTACCTGGGTAATGATTAATATGGGCTGATTCCCAGATTATAGATATTTTCGGTCTATTTTTAAATAGACATAATGCCATGACTATGTTATTCCTGAAGTTTGTTACCAAAAACTTTCTACTTACTTTCTTTTAAAAAAGTGAATTTATTAAGCAAAATGTACATGATAAATGACAGCATCACAGGCAATAAAAGCCCTGGAACCAACAGCTAAATTATCAGGCAAAATGCTTGTTATCAATTCATACCACCTGTCGGCCAGAATGTGGACAGCACAGTGGAATGGCTGTACTAGGTCAGACCCAAAGGACCCTCCTTCTGAGGGTCAGCTGTCTTCTCAGTCTGGAGATACACTGTAAGATATGGTGAGCAAAAAACAACCCTGTTCTCCCTCCAGTCCTGAGTTTATGGATTTGTTTTGTCTTCCTCCTAATTTGTCTCTTCTCTAGGTAGAAGAGTCTTAGCTCACCCTATATGCCTCAGTTTTATCCTATTTGGAAATAAATCCTCATCCTTAACAATTTTTGTTGTTTTAATCATTTTGCTAACAATTTCCATCTCTAATATATCTTTTTGGACATGGGAGGACAACGGGACAGGGGCCAGAATTGCACAGTTTTAAAGATGGTTCTTGATTAATTCAGCTGAACATTATCTTGTTCTTTGTTTTGTTATATTTTTTTCCTAACAGTTACTAGCATTTGATTTACTTTTTTTTTTGTCTGCTACTGAGCATAGGACTGACATTTTTGTGGAACTAGCTCTCATTATCTCAAGATCTTTCTTCTGAGTGATAATGTTTAGCTTGGAGCTCATCATTTTATATGTGAATTTGTGGCTTTTTTCCCTTGTGCATCATTTTACATTTTTCTGCACTGCATTTCATCTGCCACTTTATTGCCCAATCAGCTTCATAAGTTTCTGCAGCAATTCACAGTCAGTTTGCATTTTTCCTATTCTGAATATTTTAGTAGTAACAGGAAACTTTCCCAGCTCCCTGCAAAAAGCCTGCTCCGGGACTTTCATGAAGACATTGAAAAACACAAGTCCCACCTCAACCCCCTCTAAAATTACATAATGACCTCTCTGCTCGATAAGAATTAGTATTTTATGCTTTTTCTCTGCTTCTTATCTGTTAATCAGATACTTTTATCCATGAAAGATTGCCCAGCTCTGAAATGAGCTGTGACTGCTCATTTTCTTTAAAAGACTTGAGAGATGGCCATTGTCAAAAGACTTCTGGAAATACAGATAGACTATATCAACTAAATCATCCTTCTTATCATGTTTAATGACTTTATCAAAAAAATGCCAAAACATCTATATCACAGAACTTCCCCCTATAGCAGGCATTCTGATCTTTCCAAGTAACTTGTATTTATCCAGGTGTCCACTAATTCTGTTATACATTTTGACTACAAATTTACCTAATATGGAAGTCAATCTTAGAGAATCTATCTACCCCAATCTCCCTGGAAAGCCTCTGATATACCATCTGCTGTAGCTACAGTGACATGCTGAAAGAATTCAAAGAAAATGGAGGAAATTCTGTCTACATTTTAAAAAGAAACACTCCAGGCATTTCCCTACATAAGGTGAAATTTAAATATATAATAGATAGGAATGCTGCAATAGGAATAACTCTCTGAACATTTTGATCGTGGTGTAAATTGCAAAAGATTATTCATATTATGACATGTTGATTCTGAACTGTTTTTGAAAAAAAGTGGCCATGATTATTTTATTTTTTGCTACACCCACATCCCATATGTTCTCCACTTACGGTACTTAATACGTAAACCAGAGCACACCTGTAGCATTTTTAGTTTAAGGTTTACAGATTCCGTGATTATGAAGGCCATGAAACAGGTATCGGGACACTTTACTGAGATGAAATAATCTCATGAGAGGTACTGGAGCATGATTTCCAAGCTGAGTGTGTGCAGTCTTAAGCATCTAAGCAGCTGATCAGAGGTTTCACTCAGTCTTTAAAAATACTATTAGGTGCTTATGAGCTATTGTAGATCCCTCTCCAACATCCTCAATGATACAAATCAAATTGGCTGGATAGCCATACTCAAAGAGTTACAGTCAATGGCTCAATGTCCAAATGGAGACCAGTGAAGAGTGGTGTTCCTTAGCGGTCAATACTGGGACCAGTGCAGTTTAATGTCTTTGACATGGACAGTGGGATTGAGTGCACCCTCAGCAAGTTTGCCAATGACACCAAGCTGTGTGGTGCAGTCAATATTCTCAAGGAAAGTGTTGCCATCCAGATGGACCTGGACAGGCTTGAGAGGTAGGCCTGTGAGAACCTCATGAAGTTTAGCAAGGCCAGGTTCAAGGTCCGGCACATGGGCTGGGGCAATCCCAAGCACAAATACAGTCTGGCTGGAGAATGGATTGAGAGCAGCCCTGACGCGAAGGACTCAGGAGTGCTGGTTGATGAGAAACTCCACAGGATCCAGCAGTGTGCACTTGCAGCCCAGAAGGCCAACCGTATCCTGGGCTGCATCAAAAGCAGTGTGGCCAGCAGGGCGAGGGAGGGGATTCTGCCTCTCTACTCTGCTCTGCTGAGACCCCACCTGGAGTCCTGAGTCCAGATCTGGAGCCCTCAGCACAGGAAAGACATGGAGCTGTTGGAGCAAGTCCAGAGGAGGGCCACAAAAAAAAGTAGAGAGAAGGAACACCTCTTCTGTGATGAAAGGCTGAGACAGATGGGACTGTTCAGCCTGGAGAACAGAAGGCTTCAGGGACACCCTGTTGCAGCATTCCAGTACCTGAAGGGGGCCTGCAAGAAAGCTGGAGAGGGACTTTTTACAAGGGTATGTAGTGATAGGACAAGGGGTAATGGCTTCAAGCTGTAAGAGGGTAGATTTAGATTAGGTATAAGGAAGTTCTTCACCATGAGGTTTGTGAGGCACTGGAACAGGTTGCCCAGAGAAGCTGTGGATGCCCCCTCCTTGACAGTGTTCAAGTCCAGGTTGGACAGGGCTTTGAGAAACCTGGTCTAGTGGAAGGTGTCCCTGCTAATGGCAGAGGGGTTGAAATTAAACAGTCTGCTAACACAAATGATTCTACGTTTCCATGATCCTTTGATTTTAGAGCAGGGAGAGAAAACAATGTTCTCCATTCTGTCCCAGCATTTTAGTCTCATTAAGATGCTGTGATCAGTCATGACAGACCACCTATATCTATTTAGAAGGCACAGCCCAAATGTTAAATTTAATATTAATCCTCAGAAACATCTATTTTTCCGTTACTAGCACAGAAAATAAAATGTGTGACATAGAAAGAGCCCATCCATACAGATTTTTCTTTTTGTAAGAATTCCTGTTGAGTGTACTGACATCTTGTGGCTGCATATTTGAAATGTGCCATGCATGTGTTGCTGGGATCTTCAGCTCTTCTTGGAGACTTCAGTCAAAGGCCTCATGTTGGGAAACAAGGCCAAGTGCAAGGTCCTGCACGTGGGTTGGGGCAATTCCAAACACAAGTACAGGCTGGGCGGAGAGTGGCTCGAGAGCAGCCCTCAGGAGAAGGACTTGGGGGTACTGGTGGATGAGAAGCTCAACATGAGCCAGCAATGTGCGCTTGCAGCCCAGAAAGCCAACTGTACCCTGGACTACATCAAGAGAAGCTTGGCCAGCAGGTTGAGGGAGGTGATTCTGCCCTTTTACTCTGATCTGGTGAGACCCCACCTGGAGTACTGCATCCAGCTCTGGAGCCCGCAACATAAGAAGGACATGGATGTGCTGGACCGGGTCCAGCGGAGGGCCATGAAGATCATCAGAGGGCTGGAGTACCCCTCCTATGAGGACAGGCTTAGGGAGTTGGGGCTGTTCGACCTGGAGAGGAGAAGACTCCTGGGTGACCTTATAGCAGCCTTCCAGTACCTGAAGGGGGCCTACAGGAAGGATAGAGAGGGACTTTTCACAAGGGTGTGTAGTGATAGGACAAGGGGGAACAGCTTTAAACTAAAAAAGGGCAGGTTTAGGTTAGATATTAGGAAGAAATTATTCACCATGGGGATGGTGAGGCACTGGCACAGGCTGCACAGAGAAGCTGTGGCTGCCCCCTCCCTGGAAGTGTTCAAGGGCAGGTTGGATGGAGCTCTGAGCAACCTGGTCTTTTGGAAGATGTCCCTGCTCATGTCAGGGGGGTTGGAACCAGATGATGTTTAAGGTTCCTTCCAACCCTTACCATTCCATGATTCTATGAATATCTTGAATTTGACTACACAGCATTGATTCTTTTTCTTCTTCCTGAGCTGAAATTCTCATACTTTTGGAGGCACAATAAGTACTCTCATGTACATTTATTTCCTTCAAGTCACACAGTCGTTAAATCTCTGTGCTGGAGACACAGGCTAGAGCTGTGTATGACAGTAATTGCAAGAATACCGTCATGTTTTTTTGCCAGAGTGAACTGCTTTTCTTTGACTGGTTCTTGGATTTCTTTTGTGGCCAGATATTAGCAGAAGGAGGGAATGATGTACTGTTTTTTCCACAGTAAACAGGATGGGGGGGCTGCACTCTAGTTCTCTGGGATTTTTTTTACTTTCTTTTTCTAAAATATAAATACCCCACAATCCCTTCTTGTCTCATCCTTTTACAGTCTAGAGATTACTTCTGTCTTTGGTGACTTCTGGCTCTGCTTTTTTTGCACATTCCTCCTATTTTGTGTCTGTAGCGTACTTTCTACTGTCTGTGTTTTAAAACCTGTCTTCTTTCTTGTCTTCTTTTTCTAATAGTTTTCACCCGTGTTCAAATTTCTTCAGCAGAGACTTTGTTGTGCCCATCTGCAGCACAACAGCTGATTCCACTACAAAATTTACCAGCTTTGATACCTTAATTTTTCTGTGAGAGAAAAGGTGAGGAGCAGAGCCTGTGTGCATAGCTTAGGGGAACCTAATAAAGCTTCTCAGAGTTACTGTGAAGACCATTTCATTGCTGAAGGCCTAGCAGACAGGAGGACTGCAGGTGTGCACAACGGAGAGATTTGCAGCAGGTAATCCAGAACTGGAAGCTCTTTTGGGGTTAATAAGATGCTTCTGAGGACAAGGGAAGAGATTCTTCTGGTAGTTTCTGCCTCAGGCATAAGGACTGGCATCCACTGTGCTCAGTGTGAGAGTTAGACAGAGTAAGAGAGGCTCTATGTATACAATCTGTCTCCCTCTGTTTATGTTCATGATTCATCTGTGCCTACATATTCTTATGAACAGTATGCTGCACTATGTTATTAAACATGAAACTGTGTACATAGCTTCTGGGATCTGTATATATGTCTCATAAGAAGAAAAGAAGAGTTTCAGTGAAATCCTGCCCATATGGCAGGTCAGCATGCATTAGTCTCCAGTTTTCTGATGTGCCTGTTCTGAAGAACCGTTCAGAGAATTTATCTAGTGAGCACTACAGGAAATTTCCAAGCAGGAAAGGTTATATATACGTATGTTTCATAAAAATTTGATGAAGTTTTCAAAAAGGTGGTATATCAGAAATGAAAAAGAAGACAATATGGTCAAAGTATGCTCTAGGTTCGGTATATTGTCAGTACAAGTGGAATGCTTACAGACATGAGCTCATAAAGGGTATTTATTACATAATGGAAATGGAAGAGAATGTAGTGACCTGATAATGTTAATCTTTTTAGACAATAATGAATTATTAGGACTGAAAAGAAAAAAAATCTTAATGCCTTCAGGAGATTTTCCAATGCAAATCTAGTAGTTGTAACGTCAGAAGTTATTTGAGAAAATTACGAGATGAAGTTGTTCGTGAGATCAACACAAGAATGAAATAATGGGCCTTGGAATAAATGTACACATCCCAGCAAAATTGTTATAACTCTTGAGACACTTAACATGGGTACTTTCATTCTTGATTGATAATACGGTTAAGAACAAGCCTGTCTAACAGGAAAATACAGTCAAGTGAGGGGCAGATAGAAAACCCAGTCCAGATCAGTTCACTTGAATTGTTCTCTGCCATAAATGCTACTCTTTTTTTCCTGGACTTTTTGATTAAGAACATATTTGAAAATAAAGTATTTATTTTCTTTTCTTTTATATCTGTATGGCTGTCAGGAGGTTTGATATGCATCCCTGTATGTCACAAATAAAAGTTATCCTCATTTGAAGGGCTTTCCAAAGATCCATAAATAAACTACATTCCTTTAAATATGTTTTAATAAGGTTCATGTGGGACTGAAGTCATGCTTGGGCTGCGGAGAAACCTTTGTGCTAGAAAATGAACTGTATGAGCATGGAAACTATAGTTCTGAAAGTCCATTTGTAGGCTCATCTGCTTAACTGCTATATCAAAGTTGCTATATTAAACCCTGTATCAGCTCTTTATAAACTTTATCATCAACTAAAAACGTCTACTTCATTTATAAATCACAAACTGCAAGAAAAGAAGAAAATGCATCTTTCCCTTTCCTTGCCAAAATTTCATTGAGTACTTTTCCTTTTATTTCCTAAACTCTTTAAGCATTGTGCATTTGATTTAAAACACATCATATACTCTGTTACTATTCACCTCAAAGTTTTAAAACGTATTTTTGGAAGTCAGCAATCTAAAAGAATAGTGGTTGAATATTCCACACAGCCTCCGGAAATTCATATTACTGTGAATATTTACCCTGAGGTCATGCATGCTGGAGTGAAACCAGTCACAACGGTCCAAGCTGTATCACACCTAATGAGCTTTTTCTTATTGTGATCCTGTAGCACTGATGAAAGATAGTCTTATGAATATTTTAATGCTCTTTTGTAACCATTCCCATTTAAGGAAGTGTTGGCTCTTCCTACACTTGCAACACTGATAAACGTAAGTGTTGCCTTTGTTCAGAGTTTTGGCCACACTATTCAGAATAGTACTTTCTGTTCTGTGAATGAAATCCTAACATGTTTCTGCTTCCACAAAATGCTAGTAATTTTTGTTCTGCTCTAACTGTGATAGGATCTGGCATCATTAAAGCCAAAGTTTCAAGATGGATGTGCTTGTGCCTTCTGCATCTAGTGAGTCCTCTGTAAGATCAAAATATTTTTAAACCCTCGAAGGACACATTTTCTTTAAATAAAAACAAAAATTTCGTTATTCAAGTCTGGAAGACTCAAGTATGGAAAATTTACTTGTAGACTTCCTCTTCCTCTGTCCATTGTCCTTGTTTTTCTCTACTCAATTACATTCTGAGTAGCACAAAGTGCTCTCCACTGTAGTTCTGTAACGTTCTTTCATGAGTTTCAAGCTCTGACCTGTGAATGTAACTGACTGTCTCAGCCATACCTCACTGTCTGTGAGATCCTCTGCCTTGAGTACGCTCAGTAACTCCCTCAGGGAAGGAAACGCCTCCCTTTTCCTCCCAGCAGGGTCTTTGTACCCAGCTGCTTTGATAAGAGAACACAAACATAACTCCAAATGCACAATAAAGCAGATGCCACCTGGCACTATTACAAAAAAAATAGAAGATACATTTCTTTGCTGGTTAGCAGCCACGACACAAAGCAGGATGCAAGTAGTATCTGGGAAGCCTTTGAGCGCATGGTGCATATAGTTGTCAGCATGTGTTCCAATACAGATTGAATAATGAAAGATCTTTGGAAACATCTTGTCTTTGGGAAGTGCTCTGAGCTTCTCTTGCACTATGGGCAGTCTGCTGGGTGTCAGTGCAACCTGATTTGCTAAGAACACTAGTGAAACACGCTAATAGAAATCAGTTCCAAGCACAAGACATTTTTAGAGGTGCTATTTTCAAACCTTCACAGCTCAGCCAAATCAAACCCAGTTTTCCCTGGACACTTGAATGCACTATTTCTCAATAAGGAATAAGTATCTGCCAATTTCTAATATTCTAGATTCAGCTGATTCATCAGTACAGTTCTTCAGCAAGCAGTCATAAGGCAGTTCATAACAGAAGTTGTCAATTTTAGTCTTCTTATATTCCAGAGGTCCAAACAGTATTAATCCAAAGACTGCAGAAAAATAAACAAATTGCAGGTTTAGACTAGGCTTGGAAAATTTTAATCTCCAAGGCAAATATTTCAGGAGAGTAAGAATGGATGAAAAAAAGGATTTTAGAAAGCAATATTTAGGAAACTACTGTTAGAATACTAGCTGTAACAAACACTAATTAGTCTACAAACCAACAACTTTAAACTGTTTTTTCTTGGCACTCTAAAATGTATTGAAGTGTTGATAATCACAAAATTTGAGGTGATTTTCTCAGTAAAGGATTTACAAAGGATTCATTGCAGTAATTCTACAAATATGTAACGATTGTTTATGCATCTCAATTCATAACCCCAAAGTTATCAGTCGTAAACATTACTCCATGGTGGTACATCAAAGTGATGTGTTTGTCTGCCTAACAGTACACTTGATAAATAAGACTGACTGACAAAGTGGAAAGAAATTTTATTTCTCAAAACTTCCTACAAGTAAGAATATTAATGTAAGAAAACATGTCCTCGGATTTGCCCCTGGGTATGGCCTGGCTCAACTGTCGTTCCTTTGGAAAATCAGGATAGAAAGAAAAGTAAATTGTGGTGGGTTGACCTTGGCCAGCTGCTCTCTCACTCCCCTTTCTCTATCAGGACGGGGGAGAAACTAAGACAGAAAAGCTCAGGGGTCAAGATAAAAACAGGCAGAATACTTACCAATTGTCGTCATAGACTTCACTTGGGTAAATTTAACTTACTTTATTGACAATTAAAATACATTTGAATAGTGAGAAAAAAAGACAAATTCAAACATCTTTCCCCCCACCCTTTTTCCCAGGCTCAGCTTCGTTGCTTCATTACCACCTCCTCTACCTCTGCCTTCCTCCACTGTGCAGCACAGAGTGGATGGAGAATGGGAGGCTGTGGTCAGTCGGTAACAGCTCCTCTCTGCTTCTCCTTGCTTCTCACTCTTTTCACCTGCTTCAACATGGATTCCTTCCACAGGCTGCAGTCCTTCAGTATAACTGCTCTATTGTGTGTCCTCCCCAGGCCACAGTTCCTGTCAGGAGAACCTGCTTGAGCATAGACTTTCCACAATCTGTGGCTTCCTTCAGGGCACAGACATGTGCTTTGGCATGGTTGCCTCCACAGGCTGCAGGGAATAGCTGTTCCATCATGGTCTTTTCCACATGCTGCAGGGGAATATCTTCTCTGGTGCATGAGCACCGCCTCCCCCTTGATCTCCTTCTTGACTTTGATGTTTGCAGGGCTGTTTCTTACACACTTTTCTCCTTACTGACATTTTTCTCCTTAAATCCGTTACTGGTGGGTGCAGTTGTGTCCTGCAGGCGGTCAGTTGGAACTGATGTGAACTGACTGTGTCCAACATGGGGACAGCCCCTAGCTTCTTCTCACAGAGGCCACCTCTGCAGCCTCCCCAGTGCCAAAACCCTGCCATGGGCACCCAGTAAAGAAACAAAAGCAGCAGCACATTCATTGCAAAGGTGGACTTCTGGCACTGACGAAAACCATGGACTAGAGCAGCCTATGTCCTGCTTCTGGTTCTGGACCCTGTACCCTTCTTGAGTAGCCTTAGGCCATGTGCTGTCTACTCTCTAAGTACATAAATTCTCCATTCTTGAAGGACTATCAGGTACTCAGATACTATGACAAATATAGTATAGACAATGTCAGTAGCAAAGTGAGATAAATCCATCCTGGTTGTCGTGTTAAAGAATTTCAAGGAGTCTGATGAATGGCAAGGGGCAGAAGCCTTCCCAGTAAGTCACAAAGTTCAGAGAGGACCCCCTTGCTTTCTAAATGCCTTCTCAGACAGAAGAGCCTAGGTGCAGCTGAATCCACTCCTAGTCCCAAACCCGGACAACGCTTTATGTTTAAGTGGTTAACTATGTAGTCACTTACCAGAGTCAACGTTTGTCTGTCAGAGCCTTCCCAGGTACTTTCACCAAGTCAGCTTCGCAAAGCTGAAACAATAGGTAATTTATTCAAACAACAGGTATCACGGATGCGAGATTGCTGTTGCTAAATGCACTCTCTACAAAAGTTGAGCTCAAGTTAACAGCTCAGCGCTTTAGTTAATAATGTTTTCCCGGGATATGTCTGACAAAGTCAGAGGCGCGACTCTTACGAATAAGGTGTCCCTTCTTGGGGGGGGGAGAGAGTTTCAGGCCCGTCGACCTGTCCATCAGGTAAGGTTTTTGTTTGACGACTCCTCCAAAAGAAGGTTTTCATGTGCCAGTTTTTATATTTTTGACAAATCTTTGGTAGATCTTGGAGAGGTGGGACTAAGTCAATTGTTATGTGTTGATTGGCTCTTGGCATAGCATATTGTGTTGTCAGAAGCAGGACCCATCGGTTCAGCACGCCCTCGGGGCGGGGAGCTTAGTACATGCTTAAGGTGGGGTCTTCTACTTTTTAACTGAAGCAACATCTGTCTGTGCAGCCTGCCTTGCACTCCAGGAGTCACACAGTTCATAGTGGTGGGCCATCACCCATTACTCTGTCTGATAAGATAAGCGAACCTTCTTGCTCAAGCTGAACTGCTCTCTTTTGTTAACTCTTTGGTGTTTGACAATGAGTCCAAGCACGTCCTCCTCTGGCATCAACAGGTCCGACAATGCCATCAACCCACACTGATAAAGACCATACTAGGGAATATTAGAAGAGAAAATATTTCCTTTAATTTATGAGCTATTATTTTTAGACTTTCCTGGAAAGATCAGCCATTTTTTACAGTTTCTATTTCCCATTTCCTTAGTGACTACAGGTAGGACAGATCTGTGCTCTGAATTTGTTTTATGACCATGTTTCATGTCAAACTGCTCAGAACTAATGTTAAAAATACTAGCAAATAATTTTTTTCTCAACCATGGAGTTTTGACGTGAATTCAGAGTTGCTTAGAGAAACATCCATCTCACATTCAAACTGCTCAATAAAAATTAACTAGAAACAAACTTGCAATCTTAAAAAAAGAACGGACAAAAAGTCTGACCTCAAAAGAGGTTAAGAATGGGTTAGTTATTCTCTGAAATATTAATTAATTTGTTTATAATAACTCATTTTCTTCCTTCAGCTTTTTCCAGGTTTTCCAAGTACTGACAGGCAGTGAAGATGCAGAGGGAGATGAAGAGAGTTATCAGTCCCTTCCCTTTCCTTCACTTCCTTTCCCTTCCCTTTTCTTTATGGTTGGAAGAAAGGAAAGTTGTTTTGTGAAAACACACATAAAATTAGATTCTATTTGTGCTTCTAAATGAAAATCTTAGCTGCATATCTGATAGCATCACCAATATGCGAGCTTGAAAAGTGTCTTTTTCTCTTCACAGAACTCTGGAGATCCTTACTCATAGGACATTTTGCTCCCTCTTTAGGACCTGAGTTTGAGAAGAGTCATTCATTGGTCCTCATGTCAAACTTCTGAGAGTCTAAGGAAGGTGCCCTGTCAGTGGAATAGTATTTTTACTAGGGAAATTGCAAGCAGTTTCTGGACATGTATGAGCACATTTTAGAGAAAACAATAGCCATTCCATAATTTCCTCTGGGATAATGAGGAAAGGAAGCAGGCCTAACTCCATATATAGTAGACACAAAACACTATCTCATTCTGTTTGAGTCTGCAATGAAGTGGAAATAACCTCACAGAATGACAACTGAATGACATCAGTTGGATACAAATGACTAATTGGTGTCAGAAAGATCTAAGAATGTTGCAAGGAAGATAAGGATGTGCATGTAAACAACCTACAGGATGGACTTTTCTCCTCTTTCTATGCATGTCATCACTGGCCTTGTGTATGTTCTGCCTGGGAACAGATATTTCTTCCTTCTAGTCGCTATAAGAACAATGCTGGAACTCTGCTTTCTCATGGGATTCAGAAAATGATAATGAGCCCTTTCTGCTTGCTCTGAGGGACTCATATTTGAAGCAAGAGACTAGAGAGCTTTGAAAGCTGTCCCCAACTCAGTACTATTGATATCTGGCCTGGTACCAATGGAGGCAGTCTTTCTGTGACTGGATAAACTATCTTGGCATGGGTTTTTGCCTTTGTGCCAGCTGGGAGCCACATTTCACTGTGCCTTGCAGTTCATATACACACTGGCGGAAGCCAGATTTCCCTTCAGGCTGCTTAACCGTCTTGGCATGGCTCTTGTCCAAATGCTGGCTTGGAGCTGGTTCCTTTGAGGCCTTCTCAATTCTCTTGGCATGAACATTGCTCAGACACCAACTGAGAGCTCAGTTCCTGAAGCATACTGTTTCCATCTGCTAATTCTGAGTGGCAACAAAAAGAGAGGGGCTATCCTTCAAACCACCTCGGACATTTTTTTTCCTTTGGCAGTTGCTGAGGGGAAAAAAAGCCCACTGAGAGATGAAGAAAAACTAAGTAGAACATTCTGTGAAACCTCTGATCCAAAAAAAAAATTATGAGTCCAGCCTCTGTGTGTCTGGGTCAGTTCCACCTGGGTAATCAGGCTACATCTGGTTGTAATTAATCTGCAAAGAAATGAAGGACTGGGCTTTGGGATGCTTTACGTCATCTACTTAGAAAATCCACAGTGATTTCTGTATGATATGCTTCTTACTTACAGATGAGTTCTAAGCTCTTGCTCTTCGATCCTGATCTCTGCATGTCTTTGCTTTAATTCTTTTTGTAATTGATGACTGGCTTGCCTGACTGTATGATTGTATACTTCTCTTCTTAGTCTTCAGTTAAATAACATTATTGAATCAGAGAATCAGAGAATCATAGGTTGCAAAAGACCTCTAAGATCATCAAGTCCAACCATCCACCTAACACCACCATTCCTACTAAATCATATCCTGAAGTGCCACATCTAGACTTTTTTAAACACCTCCAGGGATGGTGACTCCACCACCTCCTTGGGCAGCCTGTTCCAATGCATGACCACTCTTTCAGTAAAGAATTTTTCCTAATGTCTAATCTAAACCTCCCCTGATGCAACTTGAGGCCATTGCCTCTTGTCCTATTGCTGGATACCTGGGAGAAGAGACCAACATCTGCCTCACTACAACCTCCTTTCAGGTAGTTGTAGAGAGCAATAAGGGTCCCCGCTCAGCCTCCTCTTCTCCAGACTAAACAGCCACAGTTCCTTCAGTCACTCCTCATAAGACTTGTTCTCCAGACCTTCACTAGCCTCATTGCCCTTCTTTGGACACACTCCAGCACCTCAGTGTCCTTCTTGTAGTGAAGGGCCCAAAACTGAACACAGTACTCGAGGTGCGGCCTCACCAGTGCCAAGTACAGGGGTACGGTCACATCCCTACTCCCGCTGGCCACACTATTCCTGATACAAGCCAGGATGCCATTGGCCTTCTTGGACACCTGGGCACAATGCTGACTCATGTTCAGTCGGCTGCCAATCAACACCCCAAGATCCTTTTCTGCCAGGCAGCTTTCCAGCCACTCTTCCCCAAGACAGTAGTATTGCGTGGGGTTGATGTGACCTAAGAGCAGGACCCGGCATGTGGCCTTGTTGAACCTCATACAGCTGGCCTTGGCCCATCAATCCAGTCTGTCCAGATCCCTCTGCAGAGCCTGCGTATCCTCCAGCAGGTTGACACTCCCACCCAGCTTGATGTGATCTGCAAACTTACTGATGAAGGGCTCAATACCCTCATCCAGATCATTAAGAAAGATGTTAAACAAGACCGGACCCAAAACTGAGCCCTGAGGAACACCACTTGTGACCACCTGCTGAAGATCTATAGAGTGAAGATCTGTTTCTGTCTGTAGGGAGATGGAGAATGTTTATCTCCTACAAACTAAGACACGGTAAGTCTGAGAGCATTCATTCCTTCTGCAGCTTAATCCATTCATGTATCTCTGATTCTGCTAATCCCAAAAGATGAAAAATCCTGAGTCAGACATGAGAAATCGTGACACTTCTTCTAAAACATATCACTAGTAAGCATTTATAAAAGCTGCGAATCTCAAATGTCCTTGGCATTTGGCAGGTGGAGAGGTAGTGGGGGAGGAAGAAATGTAAAGAGAATGCTTATTACTGGGAATTATTTATCAGAGCAAATAGCTTTCCAATTTCTTTACTGGAGATTTTAGTAGGCAGATTTGAACATTAATACCCCTCCTTTGACAAATGTCTTCATATTTTTCTTAACTTCTTTACTTGTCTTCATGCTGACTTTGAATAAACACTTTGAAAATGTCTGAAGATCAAAAAGAAGACACTAGAAAACTTTAAACCCCCAAAATTTAATATTCCATTGGTTAACTAGTTAGGTCACATAGTCCTTGCCTACTTCTTCCATTGTATACTAGGAAGATACTACTCTGCCTATTACTCATTTTACAATCAAATAGCATGCTAATAACTTTAGATGAATGCATAAACATTTGTGCTAAAAACATGATCTGAAAGACAGTCATCAGTGGGCGGATAGTCACTTCCAAATGTACTTGCAGTCTCTGGGCCCACAAAGCCAAAAGGTGAGTTCCTGACTTTGTAGTCTTTTATTTTTCATGCTGCTATTTTAAAAGAATCTCTGAGCAATAAACTGTAGTAAAAAGGCATACTGAGAGGGGGAACATAACCGGTGTCGTGTCAGCTATAGGGGGAGACAGTTTTGTGCAGTCACAGAATCACAGAATGGTTGAGCTTGGCAGGGACCTCTGGGGATCATCTTGTTCAAGCTCCTTCTCAAGAAGTGTCACCTAGACACAGTTGCCCAGGACTGTGTTTAGATTTTTTTTTAATACTTCCAAGGATCGAGACTCCACAATGCCCCTGGGCAACCTGTGCCAGTGCTCGGTCACCCTCACGGTGAAAAAATGTTTCCTGATGTTCAGAGGGAACCTCCTGTGTTTCAGTTATGCCCATTGCCTCTGTCCTTGTCACTGGGCACCACTCAGGACAGCCTGGCCTGGCTCCTTCTTCTTTGCACTCTCCCTTCAGGTATTTATGTACATTGATGATAGCTCTCTGAGCCTTCTCTTCTCCAGGCTGAAAAGTCCCAGCTCCATCAGCCTTTCCTCATAAGAGACATGCTCCAGTCCCTTCATCATACTTGTGGCCCTTTATTGAACCTTCTCCTGTATGTCTCTCTTGTACTGGGGAGCCCAGAACTGGACACAGTAAGCCAACTGTGGCCTCACCAGTGCTGAGCAGAGAGGAAAGATCACCTCTGTTGACCTGCTGCCAGTACTTTGTCTCATGTAGCTGAGCATACCATTTGCCTTCTTCACAGCAAAAGCACTTTGCTGGCTCATGTTGAATTTTGTGTCCACCAGGGCCTCCGGGTCTGCTTCTGCCAAGCTGCTTTCCAGCTGGGTGGCTCCCTCCGTGTACTGGCGCCTGGGGTTGTTCTTCCTCAGGTGCAAGACTTTTCACTTCCCCTTGTTGAGCTGCATAAGGTTCCTGATGACCCATTTCTCCTACCCATCAAGGTCCCTCTGGATGGCAATGTGACCCTCTGGCGTATCAGCCACTGCTGCCAGTTTAGTGGTGTCTGCACACTTGCTGGAGGTGCACTCTCCCCTGCTATCCATTAATGAAGGTGTTAAGCAGGACTGTGTCAATCTGTAAATATTTTGTGTTTTAATGTTATGTTTGTAAGTTAACTCCAATACCAGAAGATGTATTCCTTATGTTGTAATACTATTAATGATCTATAAATGAGTAGAGATTCACGCTAAAAGCTTTTCAAACACAACTGTACGTAAAATATGGTTGCAAATAACAAATAAACCAGTCCGTGGTGTTTCACTAGTTTATCTGATTTTAGAAGTTTCAATTTGTCTTAAACAAACCTTCAAAAAATTGAACTGCAATGATTTTGAAATGCAGTTTCAAAATGAAGAGGCATTTTTAAAATTTTGATTATTTGGATCCATTATCTAGGTGAGTTATTTAATATGTAGTCAACAGAAAAAAGTGAATTCCATAAGAAGTAGATATTGTTCTGAAAGACAGCCACGTGAATATGCTCCTTCTTAGTCTATGTCTTTATTTTCTTGGAGTATGTCTTGCATACTTGGAATATATCTTCCACAATTACTACCTACCACTGCCAGGGCTGAAGAACTAACACAACTCTATAAGAAATGATGGATTTTTTCCTCACTGGTGTTCACACACTACTGGTAGAATTGTTAATATTCTACTTAGTATTTCAGGAGATGCAATTTTTTGTTCATATGCATTAGTGGCAGCCCACAGGAAGGAAGAACATTTCCGTGGTATAACTGAAAATGCTACTTGATGATCATGGGCTTGCACAGATGTAAATGAAGGCAGTAATCAGTCCAAAGAACCTTTGTAACTGGCAGCGGTACACAACCGAGAAAGAAATGAGTTTTGTTCTCAGAATGCACGTTGGTTTTACAGGGTTGAAATAAAGAGATAAAAGTATTTTTACTGTTATTCTGATCTAATTTGCCCTGAATTACAACACAAAAACATTTTGTATACCACAAAACAATTCTACAGTAAACTACCATTCACCTTGATGGAATTCCATAGAAGAATACATCTGAAAATATACTGGAATAGGGGTGAAAACTGATTTTCTGAATGAGCAGTTTATCTTTATGTAACTACAAGCGCAGTGGCTACTCTAGCTTCCTTTGGGACACAGTTATGAACCCTGATAAAGCTGAAAGTTCAACAGCAAAAATCCTCATCAAAGAAACCCAAACCCCAAAACAGTACAGAAAATAAAACCAAAAACTAACAAATAAAACTATCCTTTCCCAGGCTGTATTATTGTTACTGAACAGCTCTTGCAGGGCTTCAGGAAAAGCACTTGAACAAAATCCGTACTTTTATTTCTGCTTCTACAATGCTGCTTTGCCACTCTTGTCTTCCAGTTCCCTATGTGTCAGCCTTAGCAGAATGTGGGTTTATTAACATGGCTACAGAGACAGGCCAAAACACTGGTATGCTTCGTAACGTATAAACATAAAGAAGGAAATATCTGTAGAAAGAATTTCTCTTTTTTTTTTTTTCCCCCCCAAAATCCATTGCAAAACAGAAAGCAAGGGAATAAAAGGAATTCCTGGTGAAGATACAGAAGCTTCCTCTGTGTTTTGAAAGGTGTATGTGCCATGTTCAGTTAAAAATCCTCTGTTTGCATATCATCGGAGGTAGCTTAGGGCTACATAATTTTCTTTCTTTGATTAATGAGGTATATCTTTGCGAAGAAAAAAAACCCAAGATTGCCCATATTTAAGACTGCATATTTTTTTACTTTTTCTCAGTGGTAATTGCACCAGTTTTAATTCCTTGGTATTCTGACTGAATAAAACTAATTTCTTTCATTCTCTTGTCTTGTTAAAATCTTAGCTTTCGGGGACTTAAGGAACTTTTTACAGATCATTTCGCTAACGGTTAGTGCTGGGATGGACCACACTAAAACTGATTTCTCTTTGTGTTACTATAAATCAAATAGCAAATGAAATTTATCGTTAATTTTTCAATCAATTTAAAAAACACTTGTAAGACAGACATCTAAAACTAGCCAGTAACACATAAACAATCATTCATTCTTCTTTCATTTATTCTATTTTCCAATCCAACAATACCTGAAGAGGAAGGAAGCAGTATATTTATAGCTAAATAAAAAGATGGGTACCAGGAACTATTGAATGTTTAGATGGAAAGTCTCTTTCCAGCATTGGTGTTTTACATAGTATTAAAAATTTTTGCTGCTGTTACTGTAAATAAATACTGAATTATAGAAATAGTAAAAATATAGTGTTTATAAAAGAATATGGACAACACAGATGGGTTTTATTTCCTTTATTTTTTCATACCTTCCTACAAAATGATGTCATGAACTACATGTAAACATATGTTGTGGGAAATAAATACATCACCGTTTCCTAGGAGGGCATCTGTCCCCTTTAATATTTCTACTGCTTTTTAGCAATCCAATCTTATGCCTAGAGATTTCTCATTAATAGAGACTAATTAGAGGTTTTTTATCACTTTTCAGTTGTTACTGATTTTTAAAGTATTTATTTACTATTTTTCTCACTGAGTGTAAAATTTTAACAAAAATTCCCCTGCCTCTGATGTCTATTTTACTTAGTAGTAGAGGAAAAAAGTAATTGGAGCTATTAAAAAGGAGCGGAGTGTTAATAAAAAAGACCCCCCACGGAATGTCTGTGCCAAGAAAATGTTTTTGTGTCAGTAAAATGGTTAAAATCCCATTAGGCTACAAGCTCTTAAATGGGATTTAAGTTTTGCAAAGACCTTTCCAGATTCTCAGGAGCGGGTGATTTCCAAATATATATAGCTAGAGTCAGATTAAGTTCTTAAGGACTGATTTTTCAGTCAGGATGCTAGGAATGTCTTCAATGACATTCAGCAAATGTTTGTTAAGCGGATCCTTCAGGTTCAGATCTAGCAATAAACTTTTTATACATGACCCGCAGTGCGTCATGGGAATTCTTTGCAAGATTGGAGTCTTAGACAAAGTTATTTGAATTCTTTTAAATTATATACCTTAGGCAGTAACTTGAAAACTTGACTACTTAAGGTTAGTGCAGTCAATTTTTATCTTAAATAATGGCCTGACTATGATGTTCACATAGTTATTTTGCAAATAGTGTTATATTAAAGCTGTGAACTGTTCTTCACAAAGTCACATTTCATTCTAATATGAGACTCCTACTGTGTGCACAATTGTTTGTTCACACTCTATTTAGCTCCATAGTAATTGTAATAAATTAATTTCACTGTCAGAATAGTCCAAGGTATCCAGAGCTGTGCCTTATGGAATAAAATCTTCCAATAAAAAGGGGCAAGATCAGATTTTAAAAAGACCCTACTCAAATCTAGACAAAACCTAGATCTAGTCCCTCCCAAGTTAACAGTAGCATTTTCAATTTGAATTAAAAGAATATTTTCAAATAATCTTCCTATCCATAAATACAACTATTACATTTGCATGTATTTTTTTACACTAAAAAGAAGTGCATATATCAGTATATTTTCACTGAGATGGCTAGTTAACTAAGAATGACAATAGAAGATATTTGAGTGATGTACACAGTTGACATTTAGAATTTTTTTTATATTTATGTGACATTTTTATTAAAAAAACGAAACCAAAGGAAACATTGCGATAGGCCTTGCTATATCGTGTCTTAATATGTATGAGCATGTACAGACTTTAACTGAACCATAACTGAAGTACGCACTATAGAAAATGAAACCAACAGATGTACAGAGATGTGCTGTCAGGGTTGGAGGACGGTGTAAGATGGACAGTCCTATAAAATAATGAAGGTAAAGTAGAAAGATGTTTGCTGAGTTCAGCATGGACCAGTGCCCTATGATACAGGTGGAATACAGACATACAGATCAGGAAATCAAGCATTTGACTACTTAGTAAAAAAACCAACTCAGCAACATTCGAAGATGTACATTGGTGTAGAGAAGCCTGCACAGCATAGTGCTAATAGCTTGGTATTGGTAGAGATGTTTCAACATTTTGTCTGTTAGATGATGAATTTGTGTGAGTCATGCCACGTAGACAGCTAGCTTCGCCCACTGTTTGCCAGTGAACCGAGTCTGCTTCTTTTCTTTTATCTGTCCTGTTAATGATATAAGAATAGTGATGGCGTCCCTAGCCAGTGGATGCACTGTTCCCAAGATCTATGAAATTACAGCACTTACAGAAAGAAGGCCCTAAGCAACAGATAGATTACAATGATGTTCCATATTTTCATTAGTGACGTGCATAAATATTTTTAACAAATAAAGTAAAGGAAATGACCATGGAGAAAATTATCATAATTCCATGTGCACTTGAAAGACTAGAAAAATAGTCTAAAATAAATCAATAAATATTTTCAAGAAAATGAAATGTGTGCATTATCTGCCTCTAATGATTTTTAAACACGATATACCATTGAACACATTTATTATATAAAAATACATGCATATGTACACTTTTATATGCATGTGTAAGTTATTTACTTTTGGAAAATGACAGTTATGGTCACTATTAGCGATGAAGCTGTGCCATATGCAAGATGAAATAATTACTGTAACAGTGTTAGGAAGTCACAGGTCAGAGCCTGATGTGGTCTCAAGACCTGGCTGTATGTATCCACACTTCTGTTGCTGTCAGACCAAGGTTCAGAAGTAGTACTGTAAACAGATACCTCAATAATCATTGTATCAATACAAATAAAAAGTCTTATTTGTAGAAAGATGCTTGCCTAGTTTAGTACATGTTCACGTGAGATCACTTTATTTCAAATAAGTAAAGAAAGCATTCTGATGAACTGAGTTGCATCTCTAAGGTAATCTTACACAGTTTTCTCAAAAATGTCTACTCTGAAATTTCAGGGCCCCTTTTCCTGCTCTTCAGTCAAGATAACAATAGGCCCTCTCTTCCAAGGAACGGTATGGAAGTAGGTGGCTGCATGTACCAGCATTCACTCTCCTGGTCTGGCAGATGCCTTTGTTTAAACAAGTGAGTGTTTCCTGTTTTCTTTTACACACCACTTTCTACCAGCCCATCACTGCTTTTGTGGTTCTGGACTGCAAATCCTGAACAGGTTGGTTCTGGAAGAAATCTGAGTGAGTGGATGGTAGAGAAGGTGCAAATACAGATTTATGATGCTTAGTTTTGGTGGTTTTGTTTTGGTTTGTTTGTTTGTTTTTTAAATGTTGATTTTAACTGTCTTTTAAAATAACATGAAAGGATCTAGGTGTATAATTCTTAGTTATCCTAAAGCCCTCTTGTGCATGGCTCTGATACCCACATCGGTCTTAATTAACCAGTTGAGAAACAGAAAAATAAAGCTGCTTAATGTATGTTATATACACACATAATGATATGTACAGAAAAAAACCCCAACACTTCCTATTCATGAGACTCCTTTCCACTTTGGATTTTGTTTCCTGGCTTTCAGCTTATGATTAGTCTCAGACTAGCACCCTGTTCTATGTCAAGAGACTTGACTAACTGGTCTTCTAATTCCATTTCAGTCCCATAACTTGAGTCCATGCTGTGCTTATTTCATTCAATCATCCATGTCCATTTCCCGGTTAAGAAAGCTCTCCTTAACCACATAATTTCTGTTGTTCTGTACTTATTAAAAATTGTGCTTATCTTATGCAGGCACATATATCATAACACAGAGATAGTCAAGTTCCAGTCTGGGATGATCTCCTTGCTTTCCTTCATGCCTGCAGATTGACAGAAACTGTTGCCCAGTGCATAGAATTATTTCTTTAGAGCTCCTTGCTAGCATTGCCAACCTGCACATCAGCACAGGGTTAAGCATAAAACCAGAATATTTCTTCTATCAAACCTTACTAAAAAAAAAATAAATTGATTGGCCTCTGCATTATAAAGATAGGCATTCTAAATAATACAGTAAGAAGCTATCCAAATCTCGTAATGATGTGTCTGTGTCAACTTTTAAACTTGAATACACTGAATATATTTTGAGCTCTAAAGTATGTGTTTTTCTTAATTCTGTCTTTTGAAAACCTCTCAAGAAAATGTACAAAAGATGTATCATGGCACAGAGACCTTGAATTTCAATAGACGTAAAGTACACTTTATACATAGTTGATGTTCATGCCTGTGAGCTAAAAAAGGAGTTATGTAACTGACAGCAAATGAAGGGAACAAGAACAAGGGAAGGACTGTGAGCAGTCTTTAGGAAGGTGAAACTGAAGTGTCATACCTTTTCATTTAGAAAAGATTTCTTCTATTAAATATAATTATTTTTCCTTCAAGTTTTGATGAAGATGAGGTTGCTAGGAAACTCATTCTGTTTTCAGCTGTGCCTGTGTAAATACGGTGTAACCAATTTACACTGATGAAAGCTCCTGGACTGAAATAAGAACAGGTATGGAGTAGTTCTGATGTTTGTTCATGACCAACATAAGGAAGCATGTTACGAATGAGACAAAACTCAATGACCAGTTGTTGCCTCTTGGTCTCTGGGCAACATCTGATACAAGCCACAAGGAATTAGATTTATGCCATCCTTGTAAATCCCTAATTCCTTTCCAGTAGAGATGCATGAAATTCTTGGCAATGAAACACACCTCCACTACTTGCATAATATCACTCAAGATTTCTTTGGAACCATGAATTCATGTTTATGACTCTTGCAGCTTGAATTCATCTGCCATTAATATTAGAAGAGAAGTGATTATTCTCCACGTTGCAGGTTCTAAAGGGATGACAGTAAATATTATAGCTCTTCTTACACCTATACTGCCTTTGGTAGAAGTACCTGAGCACATGCTTTCTTTTATGGGTCAGTGGACATACACTGCTTGTGTAAATGCTACTGTGACTGTAATACTCACTATGCTTATCCATACAGCATTTTAGCATGAACTCAGTAAGTAATGATAAGTACATCACACCTTTTGTATCTCAACACCACTGGCCATACCAGATGTGTGGCCAACATACTTTTGCATACACCCTAGGATCTATCCCAGTACATTTGTATAAAAAAGTCGTTCATCTCCCCACTAAAATTCCTGCACAGCTATGCTGCCTATTGCTGCACCGAGGACATCAAATTAGGTCTGTAAGCAGATTTCTTCCATCCAGACCTATCAGAAGAAATAAAGATTCAAGCAATATGCTGATTTCTGTTACATCATTGACAATAAAGGAAAGACAGACTATCCAGATAGCAAAGCTGCTTCTGTCTTCCCCTCAGGAGATGCACCAAATCACAGCTTTAGACTAGATGTTCTGGTTTGGCTGCAGCCGGCAACAAAAGCACAACGTGGCTGCCCCTCCCCCCGCCGGGGTGCGGAGAATGGAAAGAAACAGGCAGAAGCTGACGGGTCGGGATAAGGGCAGTTTAACAGAACAGCAAACAGAGGGAACAGTCACAACAACGATACAGATGAGGAGAAAAGCACAACACAAACTGCATGACCCAGAGAGCCGTTCTCCCAGACCGGACTGTCACCCACACTCCCGAGCTGCGAGTGAGTACCCACCCCCCAGCTCCCCCCCACCAGAACCCAGCATGACGGCACATGGTATGGAATACCCTGCTCTGTTTGGCCAGGTGGGGTCAGCTCCCCCCCCCCAGCTGGATCCCTGTGGAAATTAACCCTGTCCTGGCCGAACCCAGAACACTAGACCAGTCTCCCCTTAGATGATCAGGGAAGACCAGCATTGACTGATCATTATAGACCTTCCTCCTCATCTGGTGTCAAAAAATGATGCATGAGAAACATTATCTTCAACAAAATGCCTGCTTCAGAGCTTCCAAGCCTGTGCAACTATCCCATACTGGTTCACTTTTTTTTGGTTAATTTTTACCATAAGCAAAGAGACTCTGAACACAGAATGTGAATAACTGAAACATTTTTTTATGGTTTTACCGAGTAGTAAGCATAGTAGTATAATATATTAGATATGAGTTTATATGTATGTTAATAGTGTGGCAAGAGCTGTAGAACTAAAATTCGAAGCTGTATATGTAAAAATCAATATTTTCTTTAATTCTGGTGTAGATAATGATCAACACTGTGCCTTTATTCACGTTTGGAACTCTTAAGACATGAACTCCCTAGCTGGTCTAGGAACTCCACAGCAAGTTATTTACATAGAGGTAATGCTGGTTGTATTGAGAAAATGGACCTCACTTGGAAGTTGCCTCAGCTCCTAGTCACCTTTGCGAATAACTGTTTGACTGATCGTTACAGGAACTCTTCATGTGAGATTCTGGACAGTTCTCAAGATTCTCCCACACAGTTCCTGCTACGCCTAATGTAATTTATGTGTTGATTAACACCCTGGGTAGAAATTCCCAGAGATTCCCAGGTCGTTGCTGCTGCAGAAGTGATCAAATTGTACACAGACAAGACATTAGCAAGTAGTAAATAGAAACCATTCCCACAAAATCACAGAATCACAGAATCACAGAATAGTTGGGGTTGGAAGGGACCTCTATGGGTCATCTAGTCCAACCCCCCTGCCGAAGCACGGTCACCTACAGTAGGCTGCACAGGACCTTGTCCAGGCAGGTCTTGAATATCTCCAGAGAAGGAGACTCCACAACCTCCCTGGGCAGCCTGTTCCAGTCATCC
>Ga0065711_1003601_pt1 | contig 35224 bp, 19 predicted proteins | sample Hoacrofraction12_FD_59098 | JGI IMG/M metagenome (GOLD analysis project Ga0065711, IMG submission 59098) | Hoatzin crop microbial communities from Cojedes, Venezuela - Epithelial fraction 12 v2 (version 2) | ecosystem: Host-associated > Birds > Digestive system > Esophagus > Crop | place... | reverse complement strand
CAGGAGGATGGGGCAAGACTCTTTTCAGTGGTGCCCAGCGACAGGACAAGGGGCAATGGGCACAAACTGAAGCACAGGAAGTTCCATCTGAACATGAGGAAGAACTTCTTCACTTTGAGGGTGACGGAGCACTGGAAGAGGTTGCCCGGAGAGGTTGTGGAGTCTCCTTCTCTGGAGATATTCAAGACCCGCCTAGACAAGCTCCTCTGCAACTTGCTCTAGGTGACCCTGCTTTGGCAGGGGCTTGGACTAGATGACCCACAGAGATCCCTTCCAACCCCTACCATTCTGTGATTGTGTGATTCTGCTCTAGCCTATTGCCTTGTGCCAAAGAAAACTTCAACTTCTTACTTAGAATTCTCCAGTGCTTCCCTTATGATTATGTTTCTTTGATTATTTTATTTTTAGAATATCTCATGTTTTCATGCCTGAGTTTTGAAGGTGGTTGACAATGACTTTTTTCCAAATTTTCAGATTCCTGAATATTTCTCTACTCTCTTCTAGATCTTTTCTACCTTTCATTCTCTTTGATGAGTTTTGTCCACAGGTGCATGAGCTGCTAATTGCATATTTTTATTCACTTGTAGTTTTTGCCTGTGAAGAAGTGTTTCTCCTAGCATGCACTGAATCCAAATTAAAATAAAGTACTTGTCTTCAGGTACTAGTATCATAGAACAGATGTTTTTCATTGTACTGCTCTTTGTTTACACTTCTCTAACAGAATCTCCTAATGTCAAATCAATAAAAGGATGTCCTCCTGCACCTGATTATTTCTGTTTTGATAATAGTAACTGTATTTTATTTCTGTGCACTTCAAAAAGAAATTATTATTTTCATGTTCTTATAGGTATATTCAATAGCTGCCTGGTAGCTTCATAAGCTTATACCAAAATACAATACCCTCTCTTCTTGAACTTAAGCAAACCTTGTCCTCTTTTTTCTGTCATTTTCAATAAACCACCCATAGTCTGTCTTGTTTCCCAGTGAATAAAAATGTGTGGTTCTATTACAGGAGCTGATGCTCTGAAGGTTACATCACTTCACTACATCTCTTGTACTCTGTGTGAGGAAAGACTTTGATTAACCAAGTCTTTCACATTAACAAAGGTGCTCTACATTGAATATAGTATCTTGGAATGAAAACGAGCACTTGGATGGCCCTGTTTAATCTTTGTAGCACTATAAAGTTGGGGTTTCATAATTTTTTCAAACACATTCATAGATTACTTTTGAGGATAATCCCAAGGCTACAGCCTTGATTCTTAGAGTTTACAAAAGAGTGTTGTACTTTAAATGGATTCTATACTGAGGTGTTAAAGGTGGCATTTTCTTGTAACAGTATTTTCTATTCTCACTTCTAGTTTCTGAATGTGAATGAATGTTATCCGTTAAAATAATTCTTTCCAGAGATCTATTTCCTACATTTTATATCAGAAAATTTGACAAAGGAAGTTCATTTCATTTGAACACTTCCAGGGAGGGGGCTTCCACAGCTTCTCTGGGCAACCTGTTCCACTGCCTCATCACCCTCATAGTAAAGAATTTCTTTCTTATATATAATCTAAATCTGCACTCTTTGAGCTTGAAGCCATTATCCCTTGTCCTATCGCTACACGGCCTTGTAAAAAGTCCCTCTCCATCCTTCCTGTAGGCCCCCTTCAGGTGCTGGAAGGTTGCTATAAGTTGTCCCCTCAGTCTTCTTTTCTCCAGGCTGAACAACCCCAACTCTCTCAGCCTGTCCTCGTAGGGGAGTTGCTCCATCCCTCTGATCATTTTTGTGGCCCTTCACTTCATAGTCCCCCAGTGTAAAAGACAGAAACAAAACTTGTAATTGTAGGTGCATGTTTATACCTTACTGGGGCAATATTCCACAACTATGTCATGCAAAATGTATGTTTCTAAAGCACAGCCGAAATGAGGAACACTCTCTGTAAGTAATCAAGTTTTAAGCAGTTGTAAGCAGTATGCAGTATGCAAATGTAGTAATTGTGAATGTCTGCTTACTAGGTCTCCATCTATTCAGACTTGTATTTTTTGCATGGATGACCTCTGGTAGCAATTCTCCAGAACTCTCTTCTAGTCATCCTTGGCTTTCTATCTAACCTCTCTTCATTTGTGTCAATTGTTTCCTATGTGAATATTAGTAATGGAGGTAAACCTCTCTCACACTGACTTGAGCTTTGTCCCAGCACATAGATGATTGTAATGTAATCTTATTCAGTTTCTGAAAGCTGTTTCTGAAAACTGTGCTCTGCCTCAGGTAGCTATTACTTCTTCCTCAGTGTTTCTTTTATATGTCTATTTTGTCTATTTTTTCATAATTAGGCTATTTCTTTCTTTTGTGTTCTCCTCCTCTTCTCAAAAGCAAAAATACCTACTGTGTTTCTATTTTTTCTACATGATTGTGTTTCATGGGGTTTTTTCCTGATTAATATATTGCTTACATTTTCCTTCTTCAACTCCTTGTTATATTTTTAGCTGTCATTAACATGGGTTATGGTGAGACACCCTGAAAATATTTGTTAACTCTCTTTGTCTCTTGTTTTCATTGAGCAAAAAAGCAGTCTTAATTTCTAAAGGGAATGCAAAGTAGATGATGGGACTTAGTGTCTCTGCCAGCCATTGAAAATTTGGAGAAAAAAAATGCTCTTCAGATAACAGCTAAATGAGAGTGTTTCTCTTGGAAAAATCCATGAGTCATTCAGCAGCCCACAACAAAATCAGGTCTGCTACCTACATGTAGACCATGCTGACTTTGGCTTTCTGTGCAGCTCAGAGGTGAGAACGCTTCCACAGTTGTTGGGTGATCTTCCTGCTCTTATTTTTCCTGTGACTCCTGGTTAGCCACTAAAATATGTTTGCAGGGTTTCACAGTGTAAACTGGCATAAAAGATTTTCCAAACATTGAGGAAATGGATTTGTTGTTCACGTATCTCCCTTTCTTTCTACTTCAAAGGGGCCCTTGTTTTTTTCTGTGACACAGCCTGAGAAGGGAGTGTGACCCACACTTGGAATATCGTAATTACATTCCTAGCATAAATCACCTAAAGAAAACTGTGTTATTGCCTTACAGAAAGTGCAGCATAGGGCAAGACAAATGAAACTGAGCCTGAACAATGTAGTAGAGTTACTATAAATCATGTGCAAAGGTTAAGGAATTTGGCTTCTTTTTTTCCCCTTGGAAAAAAATAAACTTTGAGATGAACAGAAATTAATTTTGAAGCTATCAGCAGGATAGATAAAGCTACTAACATCACTTCTTTTTGAATCTTTATAAAGGATTCAAATAAAAACTAGGGGACACAATCTACTAATATAAATACTTTTCATAAAGAGTGTGAATACTTCCACAAAATGTGAAATTTAATGACCTGATAGAAAGATCATTGAAGTCTATTATATTCTTTTTCTCTGACTTCTGTGTACTTTGTATCAGGTCCTTCCTTAATTGTAGGAAGCAATTATCTTTGAAGAGTAAAAATAACTTACAAAGACAGTTTTCATCCTCTTCCAAACATGCCATGTATTTATATTTCTCATTTTAAAATCACGTTGTCATCTTTCCTATGCCACTAGGACAAGAACATTAAAAAATCAGTTAAAAATGTACTGAGAGCTCCTTGGATTTACCTTTATTTAGGACCATTGCAAAATGACCTCAGGTCTGACTCCGCAAGTGATCTGGAAGGTATATGAATGAAAAGAATTACAGAATACTAAATCCTTAGTAAAATCATAGAGTGGATTCTAGATTTTCAGATCATTTAATACTTCATCTCATAATCAGACTGACTGCAGAGGTGTTACATGAATCAATAAAATGTCCTGTAACATAAGGAAAGGTGGTACAATTCAATAAGGGATCATATTGATATTCAGATACTTCTTAGCTTCAGGAAAGAAAGACTTAATGGCAAAAAAACAAACTTATACCTCATTTCCTAATAAACAGAGGAGCACTGTTAAGGTTGATAAGCTCCAAGTACAATCCTTCTTCCTGCTACTTAAAAATTCTCATTCCAGATTTTTCTTCAAAACAGAAGTTCTTTTATTTTCTCCCTTTTCCACCTTTTTTTCCTTTTCAAAGAAAATAGAAGAGCTAGCTATTCAAATGGCAATGGCCCAGGTTTCATGACAAGCAAGTGAACTGACATACAAATAAGAAAAAAAAGTAAATTCAGCAATTTCTTTTCTCAAGCTTCTAAGATATATATTACAAATAATAACAAGTAAAAATATCTTTGGGATAAAGAAAAATGTTTTTACAGTATGCTTCTCTCAAAGCAGAATCTTTGAGCACACAGTGTACACAACCATATTCGCATTTGAAGCACTAGCTATAGTATTTCTTTGCTCAATGTGAGATCTAGAATTTGTCTTTATGGCATAAGCCATTGGCATTGCCATGTGCCAAACTGAACTTTCAAAAGTGTGTTTGTGGTTTATTTGCCTTATAATAATTTCTACAATCTACTGCCATGGTCCTAGTGTATGAGTTGGAGAGATCCAGAACTCTTCTCCCCAGCTTGCAGTGTAAGGAAGTATAGCTTGGAGGAGAATTAAAGGCCCATAGCTTCAAACACTGTCAGATATCTGGCACCACTAATCTTAAGTGGAAAATGTTCCTGAGAAGTAATGAAACCGCTGAGTAGCGGAAGTCTTGGAGGAAATCGGTGCTCCTGATGGGCAGCTGAGCTGTCTGATCCATTATGTAATCTTTTTCTGAGCAAAGCCCTGTACCTTTGGCTGCAGGACTGGACTTAGTGGCTCTGTTCAAAGGAGGATGATCTGAAAGGGAACCAAAGCCCTCCCACCCTGTCCATCTATAACACAAGTCACTGCCCATGAGCTCACAGACAGGAGTTCTGTCAACTTAGGAATTGACACCATACCACATTTGTTTATTTCTCTCGTATTTTACATTGTTGGAGGGGGGTGGTTTTGTTTGGGTTTTTTTTTTATAAGCAGAGCTTTTTTTGTAGATTGAGGAATATTTTTCCCCCTCTGGAGAAAATTAGACATAAGTGGCTCTAAGACAATACTGTCAACATTTACGGATATCCTGCAGTTCACAGAATATTGCCCACTGTGAATATGATGTCACTTGTGTAAACTTATTACCCGTACGAGTATGTTTTCAGTAGAAACTTCATTTAGAAACTCACTGTGCATGTATGCAAAGTCTAGTCCATATAGTAGGGGCTGTAAACACTGTCTCCACTGCATCACCGCACAACAGCTTTGTTCCCTGGCATGCTCATTTTCCTTAGGTCCTCAGCATAATACTGAACAAGTGGAAATCTTGTCAGCAGGTGCTTGCCTTGCCCTTTCTTGGCAGCTGTCAAATTTGTACTTCAGTAGCAGTCAACATGCTATTGTTTCCAAGAAAAAGAAGCGTCACCTCTTTTTGACACCGTAAGATATGACCTACTGCTTTAATTAGTTTTTTTTTCAGACTGGATTCTGAAATGACAGCAAATACTCAACAGGTACCCCTACTGCATTTCAGTTGCAAATGCAATTAAAAATCAGTTTCAAAGCTATTTCAAAATTAACTAAGCTATTTTGCCTATATGAAGTTGCAGAAATTTGTAAACTCTAATATGATCACTTTAACTTGCTCTGTGATTGGAAGCATAAAATTTAGTTTTCTGAAGTGTAGAATTGAATGGAACAAACCCCCATAACTTTGTGTTGCTCCAGTTAAGATATAGCCAGAACCCAAAAATATTAATAGCTCAAGGAATTCTATATGACTTGAGAAGACTTCTGGTGTTTCACATTAACAAAGCTGTATGTAACACTGCCACCAGACCTTGGGTGATGTCAGTAGGACATACCATGTCATGATCTCTCTGTCTTCCTGAGGACATCATGTATTATTATACCTACTACTATATGTCCCATCGTAACATGAATATGACAAGTTGTCAACCTGTTTGAGGGTGGTCTTCTGTTAAAATGCTCAACTGAAAAGGTCCACTTGCTGCCCTTAAACAGCCTCCCAAATCCTTGCTTAGCTGAAAATTCTCAGTTTACTATCTCAGACACTGTGTTAGGCTTCAGAGCAGTTTCACTGCTTTGCATCAGCAGAGACAGTGGAGGGGTTTATTCGGACTTTTTGTGTTTGTTTTTAATTTAAGCTAAACAAATATACCTGATTAGGATCCCACACTTTATACAATATTTCAGTTCTGCAATCTATTTCCCATTAAATGAATAGCACAAGACCAGATAAAAGAAAAGTGTAATGATTTGATCTCACGAGGATGTAGCTTTTAATGTGTAAGCAACTAAGTAATTGCACCACCGTGAACATGCTTTTCCTGCAGGCAGGAGGGGGCCATTTCCAATACCCACTAGCCTCTGTCTTCAGTGTTATCTTTACTAGTACTCTGCTCACTAAAGTATTACATTTTCTGTTCCGGGGTGGGGCATGGTGTTTCTACACCCCAAAGAAAGGGAAAAATTCTGGGCTAGCAGATATCACGTCCCACTGAGGTAACATCAATGAAAAATACAAGTTATATCTTTTTAATGCAGGTTTTAGTATCTAGTCAGCCTGGTGCCTTCTGAGCAAAGATTCTTTCAGTCCTCAAAAGGAGATCGTTTTTCTGTATATCTCTAAATATCTACATAAATATAATTATTCAGAGTAATAGGTACCACTAATTGTTCATATTTTCCCATCCAGTGGTATTTTGTTACAACTCACTTCACATCACTATTTACAAGTAGCTTCAGTTGAGTTTCTTCACATATTTCTCATTTTTTGATGATTGCTTCTAATGTCCTCTTGTCCTTATGCTGGCAGATATTTTCTAAATACTAAATCTAAAATCTAAAATACTTTTTATGATTAGAGACAGCTATAAAGCTATAGCCATTAGTCATATTCTTTCCAATCTTGTAAAATGCTGTCTGGAATTGAGAAAAGGCTGTTTTATAATCACCACAATGTTTTACGAGGTGAAAAATCTCCAGAAATCAATGTCAAGACATGCACCTGTTTTGAACATGTATGAACAGATAACTGCAGCAAGCCTGCTGTGTCTGTAATTCTCAATATGTCTTCCAACAAGGATGAGAATCAACTGCTTCTTAGCAAGTTCTTAGGTGCAAAATGATACGGGAAAGCCTTTCCTGTGACGTTTATTGACAAATTAATTTTGGCCTGAAACATCCCAAAAGAGCTTTTGAAAAGAAACAAAAAGCTAAGGTTACAAGTGTTATGAATTTATTTGAATAATCCAGAGTCTTTTGTAAAAAGTTACCAGTTGCTTTCTACTGATTCTAAGAAAGTTTGAGTCTCTGAGGTTTCCCTGGAAAATAACTAATTATTTGGAATTTCTTATGTATTTTATTTTGAGGAAACTGGTTTACTTCTTTTTAGCTGGCACTAAGTACAACTGTTGAGTAACATTATACATACTTCCAGTCTGACAGACCCGGGGAATCCAAAAAATATTTTAAAGTTATTTCTTTGCAGACTTCTAATTTCTGCAATGCCTCAGCCAGATGTTTGCTGTAAACTAACACAGCTCCAGTGAAGCTGTGTGTACCTTTGTGTCAACTAGTGACCCAAACTCTGTTTATTTTAGTGTGTTTTAAATCAGCTCTTGAAGCAACACTATAAATATTGCAAGCAGTACTACGTTCTGCATAAACATATGTACGTACATACATAAAGTTCATGCGTTAAACTTATATGCCTCCAAAAAAGTAATTCTGAAGTCTTTTATCAGGCTTTCTGGGTGTTTCTACTACCAAATTAGCACAGTGTCCATTGCTGGCAGCTACTCTCCCCCAGAGCAAAAATGTCACCCTGTGTCATTGCCCGTGCAGCAGAGCACACTCAGCACTCCTCCAGATAGTCAGATGATGAACTGCAAATGCCATTTCAGATAAGCATCCAAACCATCCCAGATGCAGGGTTAGCCTTGGAGCAGTGACCAGTATAACCCCGGTGCAGACATAGGTGACTCTGGGTAAAGGTGAGTGTCAGGGAGCTTCAAGGAGATGGAGTCCCTCAGGAAAAGGAGACAGGCAGAGTCTCCACCAACCCAGGTCCATCCCACAGCACCCAAGCAAAGCAGTCATGGAAGCATCCCCAGAGCCTGGTTTAGAAATTTATTCTCCTGTTACTCCTTCAGTCACCGACACAGTCATGGCTAAGCATCTTAATTGGAACTACTTTTCAAGTCTAAGAAAAAGGCCTATGGAGAAGCTTGCCAGCCCTCTCAAAAAGTATATGGACCAGACCTGATTAAAGGAGGTAAGGAGATAACTCATTGCTAGAGTTGCTGCGAGGAAAATCAGACTGTTTTGGAGGTTCTGGCTAGAGGAGCTCCTTGCAAAGTCAATGCTCTGGCCAAGGTAGCCATGTAAATGGGTGTTCTGGCACTGCTCGATGCAAAAATACCTGAGAGGACAGAGACCCGGATATCTTTCTTATTGTTAGGATAATGAGAAGTCAGTCAAGCACCATTAAAGAGCAAAGGATCTGGGAGTTTCAATGGACTCATTACAAATGAATGGCATAATATGGTCTCAAAAAAGAGACAAAACTCACTCTTAGAAAGAGAAAACATAGGGGATTCTTACTCTATTCTACTCAGCAGCTGAAATATTGTGCCTGATTTTGGGAAGAACACTTTAACAAAAATGTAAACAAAATTTAGAAAATCCAGAATAAGGAAAAAAAAAAAGTTACAAAAATATGACTTCAAATGCAAGAAGCAGAATATAAGAAGAGAAAGGAATTCTAAAATCCTTCCATGAGAGAAACTGAAATTAAGATCTCTTGCCACACGTAATATTTGTTTTAAAATTTTAGTGGGTTCTCTAGATTCTCACCAGTAATAAGGAGTAGACTGTAACCATCAGAGAAGCATTTTGAATACGCTTCTTTCACATCAAAAACCATGAAAGCTAGGACTTTTCTTTAAGGTTTGATCTTTAACAAAGCTTGATTATAGGCTTACATAATTTACAGAGATTGCAGATTAGAATTATAAATATTTATTTTAATTTTTTCTTCTTCTTCTTTCTGTGTTTTGGGGGTTTGTTGGGTTGTGGGTGGGTTTTTTTGCAAAATCAGCTCTGTTTAGAATTTATCAATTTGCCTGGAAGAGTAGGCTTGCTGCATTGACTATATAGGGAGAAATATCAGAATAAGCATTTTTAGAAATTGCTGTAACTAAAATATTTTTAAATTGATTGTTTAATCTTTCAAACCAAAATGAAGGAAACTTTGGGTTAAACTACAGGGAATCAATCGCATTTGTAAAAAGTCAGCAATTTAGATTATATGTTTGCTACAATGCCTGAGAATGTTTACTCTGCTGGTTTACTGATAAAACCAGTTAAACAAATATGCAGGGCTGTTTCGGTTAGTTCCTAACATATGTGATCTTGCTAAACCTGAGCTGTATATTTTAGTTGCTTTTACTTTTGAAGATTTATTTGTACTGCTATGCACCTCGCTTCTAAATACTTAATTTGAATTCTTTTACATAAAACGGAAGTTTTACTCAGCTATGAGATCTTCAAGTAAAATGCAGTTGCCTAAAGACAGTATTTAGTGCCATTTGAGATGGCCTTAGGTTCTGAGACATGCAACGGGCTCTGCTGCATGTGCTACAGTGTTTACAGAAGACCCTGAGCTGAAATTCTGCCTCCCCGAGGAGGCAGAACAGCAGGAAGATACTGAATGCAATTGCAGTCTTGGCTTGGAGCAAGCCCAGCATGGAGGGAATCAGCTGAGGGTTTAGCCGCCAAAGTCTAAGAAGTGCTACTTGAAACTGTGTGAACTGGCCACATTATAGAATACACCTTCAGAAAAGGCATCACTAATATACAAGTGTACAGGTTTTTAGTGTTTTCTAGAACATTATTTTAACAGTTTAAGGAAACGTAAACAGAATAAGTTTTCAACAACTCATTCTGATGAATTTCTAAATCTTTCTCTAAATCTCTTAATAAGGCAGTCCAAGCAATTTCAGCCCAAAACAAGCACACAGCACACAAAACTTCAGTCAAGACTTTCCATTTGGAAAACAATCGGAATCCAGCAACAATCAATTAAGCAGTCTTAACTTCAGGCACTACTGTCAGTTCCCCCAAATTAACATGAGGCATCACTTCTGACCTGCTCTCATATTAAAATTCAGAATACAAAATCCCCAGAAAATAGTTTCTGCATTCATTGGAATAAACAGCTACTGAGAACAGCTATGAATTTCACAAGGAGAGGACCAGAGTTGAGCTGGGGTAGGCCTGGGAGGTGATGTGATTTTATAGTGAGCTAAAGCTCATTGTATTTTATTTACTGCAAGGTGTACAGTACATTTGCACTCGTTCTGTTGACAGGTGTTTTAACCACAACAAATTCAAATAGTTTCCCTGTACCTTGCTGCAAGGCTCAAGAATGCTCCGTCATCAGAGAATCTCTTGTTTGCAGTTTTGCTTTCTGGAAATTGTTGAAAAAGGCAACTTGTAGACAACAGAACTTCAGCCGAAATAGATTTTGAAGAGTAGATGATGTGTTTCTTTCCTATTAAAAATGGCTTCATGCTGAAGGCCATTGTTTATTGCTGAAAACAGCAGCCTTTTTTTCTACTAGTCGAGTTCTGAACTGTAATTTTAAAACATAATTTTTTTTTCCACACAGGATCAGAGAAATTATTAAAATTTCATAAACAATTCACAGCAAATAATTTACTTGTTCTCTCTAGTTGTTGTCATATAAAATCTACATGTAGTTCTTTGAAATAATTTAGGTAAAAATAAGTAGCAGTAAATCATGTTACTGTGGCACCTGGATGTCCCAAGCACAACCAGGACCCATTACAGTCAACAGCACACACCCACGTATTGTAGGAGGTGATTTCTGAATAAAAGAGCTTACAGCGTGCAGGAAGAGGAGAAGCAAAGTTCAAAAAGGATGGCTTTTCGCTACGGTGATATTGAAATCCTTACAAGACCGGTTTTGATTCTATATGTTGAGAAACCTAACTAGGATTGTATGATGTTTGGGCACAAATCTGAAGTTGCCTATTTTCTTCCTTAATAACATAGTAAAGCCAACTAAAAAGGCAGGAAACTTGATAACAGTAATAGAAAAATAAATAAAACTTTCATGAATCACAATGACAACTTATGTTCTCATTTCTTAGCTGTCCATTCTGCACAGTGCTCACAGCATTTGAGAAAATTGCATTAAAATGAAAGATCTACTTTCTCAAGCAGTAGAGTCTCTTGATACATTACTGAAAAAATATTATTACTCTTCTACTAAGCAGGAGTAGGCATCAGAACATTATAGGTGGTCTTCTTGTTGGCCAGGTATAATCTTAACATTATATGTTTAGTCACTCGCAAAGGGAAGAAACATTTGAAACTCACTGATCTATCAGTAATTGCTTTCCATGTACTTACATCCCGTTGCCCAGAGCACATCTGTGTCCAGAGTTATTTGATTGTAAGTAAACTACATTTTTCTCCTTCCTGCCCCAAAATATCGGTAGCCACCAAATTAAGACAACTCAGACTTTCCCTCAAGACTTAAGTCTTTGAGCATCAGGGACAAAAAACTTGCAACATAAAATAGAATATTTCCACTTTGAAACACTTCTGTTTTGGTATTTTCCCTATCAAGAAATCTTGGACTTTAAAACTAGGATGACCGATTGTGGCAAGTAGGAGACCAGAGGATTCTGCATCTGCACGCATGGCTGAAATATATTAAGCCACTTTTTATAAGAAATAAGTTGTATCAAGAGCTGGGTCATCTTTAGAAACACACAGGTCTCCCAGATTATTGCACAGCACAGGTTAGAGAAGAGGCAGCAATAGTCGGTCAGTCAGTATAGTAAAACCCAGGAACAGCGTTTAGCAGACAAGTGAAATAGCAACTACAGGGTGAGCAGGTAAAACACAGGGTTCGGATTACCAGGAACGTTGTGGATTTCCAGGTAAAAATGCTTGAACAATTAGAAAATCCAGGAAAGAAATAAATCTGTTGCCAGATTAGGGATTGCAGCTCTATATTGGATTGCAAATTTAAAAGCACAGTGAATATAAAGTTGCGGTAAGATCAAGAGCAGAAAAATTGGGGAAATCTGCTCTACCTAAAAGTGATTAGCCATGCTGATTACTGGGAATCATAGAATCATGGAATCATTTAGGCTGGAAAAGACCTTTAAGGTCATTGAGTCCAACCATAACCCTAATATGCCAAGTCCACCACTAAATCACGTCTAAATGCCACGTCTACACTTCCCTTAAATACCTACAGGCATGGTGATTAAACCACTTCCCTGGGAAGCCTGTTCCAATGCTTGCCAACCCTTTCAGTGAAGAAATTTTTTTCTAATGTCCAGTCTAAATCTCCCCTGGCGCAACTTGAGGCCATTTTCTCTTGTCCTATCATTTGTCACCTGGGAAAAGGAAATGTCTCAGACACTTCTTGTCATTTTGTTCCCACCAGTCTCAGTAATAGCATGATAAAAAAAAACTGCTCAAGAACATGTCTTCACTTTTGGCACACCCTTTGCAAAGGGTCCACACTCTCTGCACCATCCCTATGGTGGAGAACATTTGTCACATGTAGTAATGACTAGAAAATGTATCAACATTTTCTCTGTGAAGTATTTGTAACCGGTTATTTTCCAAAGCTCATAACTCGCCCAAATAGAAGATTCTTATGAAAAGTCTCATAGAGATTTCCTGTGCTGTTTTGTAAGCCCCTGTTCCATGAATCTGGTGTTTCTCCAGGAAAAGGTTTTACCAGTGTTAACTGGCAAATCACCGAGCACTTCTGCCATCCACTTTCTGAAGCAACTGTACTATTTTTGCTAAAACTAAAAAGAAATATTTCAGGCAAAACCTGAAGCAGACATCTAGCAACGAAGTATTCAGAAAAAAGCCATTAAAGTGTAATCATTACAAGCAACTAACTTAGGGCCTAATAATGGCAATTTTGGGCTTCCTTAATTGACATCTTTAACTCTTAATGACTCCAGATCAAAAGAGAAAAAAAAAAGATGAGTTCTTAACTGATCTTAAGAAGAAGAGGAGATAGAAAAAAGCAGAACATTTTGAAATTTCAATTAAAATACATTTTAATGACAGTTTCCCATCCTTTACCAACTGACTCCCCTGGTCTCAAAGTTGGTGTGTATATTCATTGATAACTTTTTTTTTTTAAAGAAAGAAATACAGAGGCTATTATTCTTCACCAAAATAACAAAAATTGCAAAATTCCAAAAATAGGTTAAATTATTTTAGTTCTTGGCAGAAGAAAAGTCAGCAGATAACGCCATGAAAAGTGCGTTTTAATTTGTCCCTTCTTTGTCTACAGAGAACCTTTCAAGGTCGTTTGCAATTAGAAGAAATGTGAGCTCTTCTGTTGAGGGAGAGAGAAAAAGAAAAGAATTACCTCAGCAGTGGTTTGAAGAGACTGTGTAATGTGTCTGAGCTGAAGAAGGATGTATCTAGAACCATTACTCCAGATCCACAACTGTGGATCTAATTACCATTTAACTGGCAAACAATGAATTGATTTGCCATTATAGCATGAGAAAAGATTATTTCTGTTCTTCAGATGATTTCAATCTGATCCCAAGGAAATTATTTAAGCGGAGCATCTGAATGTAATTTAGGCATCTCAAAACCTTTGAGGGCAATATGACCACATATTAAAAAGTGCAAGGATAATTAAAGAAGCAGATGTGTGTTTTCTAGTAGTTGTTCCGGGTTTACAAGGCAAGGTTTTGGTTGCAGGGGGGCTATAGGGGTGGCTTCTGTGAGAAGCTGCCAGAAGCTTCCCCTATGACCTATAGAGCCAGTGCCAGCTGACTCTAAGATGGACCCACTGCTGCCCAAGGCCAAGCCAATCAGCAACAGTGGTAGACCTCTGGGATAACATATTCAAGAAGAGGAAAAAAAAACTGCTGTGAAACAGCAGTGGAAAGAGAGGAGTGAGACAATGTGAATGAAACAACTCTGCAGACACCAAGGTCAGTGAAGAAGGAGAGGGAGGAGGTGCTCGAGACACTGGAGCAGAAAGTTTTCCTCTGCAGCTCGTGCTGAAGACCATGGTGAGGCAGGTTGTCCCCCTGCAGTCCATCGAGGTCCACGGTGGAGCAGATCTGCACCTGTAGTCCGTGGAAAGGCCCACACACCGAAGCAGGTGGATGCCTGAAGGAGGCTGTGACCTCGTGGGGAGCCTGCACTAGAACAGGCTCCTGCCAGGACGGACCTGCAGACCCATGGAGAGAAGAGACCATGCTGGAGCAGGTTTGCTGGCAGGGCTTGTGACCACGTGGGAAGGACCCACACTGGAGCAGCCTGTTCCTGAAGGACTGCACCCCGTGAGAGGGACCCATGCTGGGGCACTTCGTGAAGAGCTACAGCCCATGGGAAGGACTCACGTTGGGGAATTTTGTGGAGAACTGTCTCCCGTAAGAGGGACCTCATGTTGGAGCAGGGGAAGAGTGTGAGGAGTCTTCCCCCCTGAGGAGGAAGGAGTGGCAGAGACAACGTGTGATGAACTGACCATAACCCCCATTCCCCATCCCCCTGCACTGCTCGGGGGGAGGAGGGAGAGAAATGGGAATGAAGATGAGCCTGGGAAGAAGGGAGGGATGGGGGGAAGGTGTTTGAAGATCTGGTTTTGTTTCTCACTATCCTACTCTAATTTGATTGGTGATAAATTTCTCTTTTCTCCCCAAGTCCAGTCTGTTTTGTCTGTGACAGTAATTGGTGAGTGATCTCTCCTGTCCTTGTCTCGACCCACGAGCCTTTCATGACATTTCCTCTCCCCTGTGCAGTTGAGGAGGGGGAGTGATAGAGCAGTTTTGGTGGGCACCTGGCATTTATCCAGCCCAAACCAAAAGAGTAGCTAAGGATGAAAACTAGTCCTGAAAGTAAAAACTTCACAAAGTTCCTTTCAGCACTGTTGGATATCAAAAGATTATTATAATATTTCATGTTACTTCCAAATATAAACAAAATAGCTAAATCGCACAGAGCTTTGTGAAACAAAACTGTCTCTGCTCCTTGACCTTCTTACATGTGTGTGTCTCTTCCAGTACTTAGCATAATGAATACATACAGGTGGAGCAGATGATTAATTCCAATTGAAAATTATGCTTCAAGTTAGGTACATACTTAATTAATGGAGGTCTATATTGGCCCAGATTACGGCAATGATTTAAGTTCCTGATCACACACCCATCCCCAGCCCTGCCATGTTTCATGGAGCAGCAAGCAAAGCCTTGCTCCTCAGGACCTTGCAAATGTGCAGAGCCACATCTACATCCATAGACCAAACAGGAGCCTGGCAGCAGCTCTGCTCACCCCATGCCACACGGTTTGGGCTGGCCCCTGGGTCAGAGCAGCCCCCTGCCTACCCACACATCTGAGAAGGTAAACTCCAAGGGGGTCAGTAAAGGGAGGTTAGGATGAGCCTTCTGCATTAAGAATAAATATGCATACATGCATATCATGGTCTGAAAACCACTGGAGAGGTACAAAATAATCCCTTGAGCTTTGCTTTTTCTCTCCTTTCAAAGGTGTTCTTTACAGGAATGGCATATTTTAAAGGAGTTAAGAACGGTGAGTTTGATTTGTATAATGCTATTTATCACTAAGTGCAGATCCTTTTTAGAAAGTCAGAGAAACCCTGAAGATGTGTGTTCCCAGCCACAGCAAGCACCTAAATGCTGCCCAGAAGTCCACTACATGCAGAATTATCTAATATATTTTTAGTAAAGGTTTCAGTTTTTGTTACTGTCACTATGACATTCTCCTCAAAAGAGGAAGAGAGAAGAGGAAAGTAGAGAAAATGTAGTAACAATGAACATGTGGGGGGGTGTAATGTGGAGGATGCAACACCAGGCTTTCCCTCGGAGGCAGATTTGGGTGTTTAAACCACCTCGCCAAATTCCCACTGATCCCTGTTGAATGTAGAGCAGATGGACTCTGGACTCCAAGGAGTCTGGGACACAAGGTCCTAACATTCACACAGTGGATGACATGAGTCCCGGTTCATGCCTGGAGAAAAGTACCCTGTTCCTCCTCTTTCCTGAAGGCTCATTCCTTCAACATCAGAGCCATGATATCAGCAGTCCAAGTCTCTTCTCCGAGACAGAGATGATTTCTAGCATATGAAGTTCAGAGTGCACAACTAATTAATTTAAAATTGGACTGGGATGTGGAATTTTCCAAACTAAATCTTGAAAATATTCTGGTTTAAAATTGTTGAAAGAATATTTTTGAAGTGCGAACCAAGATTTCTGATATGTTTTTCTAGCCTTTTTTATAAATTCACTTTTGGTGCAAAAGCATATGGAAACAAATAAAGTCTGTCAGGTCTACTAAGAACAAGAAATCTTCACCACAATTGCATGAATGTCTCTCCATATCATTTGGCATGTATTAAAGTCATCCAGATTGCTTCTTAGGACCAAAACTTTTTGCTTTACACACCTCTGAGTTTGTCTGCATGGAGAATTAAACTAAGTTAGGTAATGCATTATGTAAATACGAAATAATGTATACTCCTAGGTCTCTCTGTGTTTTCTCTTAACTTGAATGACAATGTTTACCTAGGGATACAGTACATCGTAGTTTATACATGTTGCCTTTTCTTGAGTTTCATCGAGATAAGCTTCCTGGAGCTGACTTTCCACATAATTCTATCTTAGACCAATTCTAGGCCACTATAACTCTAATTGGTGGAGAAATGCACTAGTTAGGATTAATTTTGTTAATTTGAAGGATTGTGTTGCAAGGCACAGAATCTATATGGTGAATGCAAATTTCACAATAATAAGCAGAATAATAAATTCACTGAGCTAAATCAGAGTTTCACATTTCATTGTGTGTTTTCTTCTCCTATTATGAGGCAGAGGAACAGAACATCCTCAGCTGTCTTTTCCATTCTACTTTTTTGTCATAGTCAACCCATAGTAAGAGCATCTAATCCACATGTTTCAATTGAATAAGGCAGATGGTCATATGGTGGCTTATCCTGACATTGATTTCTTTATTTGCTTGTGACTTGTTAGTGATTTCTAAAAGAAATAGCAGAAACTGATAATTTTCTCATAATTACTATCTTCCTAATTACCACGCTTACTCTCTAGAATACCTTCCCTTGTTGCTTTGAACATAAAGATTAGCATTTTGACTATATGCTTCTTTTCAAGTTCAAACATGAAGATTTCAGATCACACATTTCAGGCAGAAAAATGAGGAAAACGGTAAAGTTCAAAAAATGAAGATGAGGTTTCATTCTGACAGGCTTCCAGCAGCTGAAAGTGACCATTGGAAATATTCTTTCAGTGTCTGAACACACATGTGGCTGGGTATCTACAGAAGGTTTCATAGTCAGTCTGCCTAGGAATCTCACCAGCAAGTTCCTACAAAGGCGGGGTTGATTCCATACAGGCTTGCCCAACATAATCAAGTTTTGTCACACAAAAAATTCCATTTAATAACTACAGCACTTCCAGTTTTCCTAGACAATGATGCTGTTCACATGCACAATTTCCTACAAAAATCCTCCAAGAGATCAGGATCTGAGGACAGAAACTTATGATTCCCTTTGAAAGTGAAAATAATGTATTATTAAACCATTGACTAGCAACAAGCATGTCACTTTTTCAAATAATCAGATCTAATAAATAAATCTCTGAACTTCTGAAATGGATTGCATTTATTTCTTTCCATCAACATTCAGAGTGCTCATTTTTCTTTCAAAGTCTGCCTAGACAAATTAAACAAAAAAAAAGCATGGGAAATCAGATTTGATACAAAAATACAGCAAGCATTTGATGCCAAAAAGAAAAAATTGTTCCAGATTGTAACAAAAGAGAATTCTGGTGCTTTTCATCAACTCCATTTTCGAGCATGTTGTAGATCTGGTCACTTCTAGTTGTATATCTCTACCTTAGATGAGGAAAAGCATTTTGTAAAGAAATGGCTTCTTATTAGGCACAAGCTAGCATACAGCTAGCCTCTAAAATTTATGCATATATTTAGTCAATGAAACAGAAAAACTTGTGTTCTGTTCCCTCAAGTCACAATGCAACCCCTTAAAACAAAAGTCAATTGCCATGCAACAAGCATCCTCGTTTCCCCTGTCACTTCCATCAATCACTTTTGTTGTGCCAAATAGAAATGTCACTTTACTCTCTTTTTTTATTAATTTGCAATTAAGAAATGATAAATAAAGGCTAAGAGGTAAGATAGTATGGTATATTTATGTAGAGTATATCACCAAATGTTGAATAACGCTGGCAAATGGGAAAATGCTCATTTAAAACCACATTTGATAAGACTATTTAATTTCATTAATGAAATCACTTTAAAAAGTAATAATTGATCAATGATGTAAGTATGGTCAATCTATACCAAATACTGCTTTTGTATAAAGATGTTTTATATAAATATTATTAAAAAATAACATACATGCTTCAATTTGTGTATTAAGAGAAACCACTGTGCAAAAGAACTAGCTATAACCTTCTTAAAACCATTTTTGGCATCATAAGACAAAATTTCACAGTCAATGGTGAGTTTCTAAAGTTGCTGTGCCGCATTTTGACATTTCAGTACAATAATAGAAATAGCTTTATTAGAGATAGCTTTTAAATTGAGAAATAAAATAGTATTGATGGATTTTAAAATAAACATTAGTCACAGCATGTTCCACACAAGGTCTGACTTTTCTAATACATTAGGATCAGAGCTAAGACAGTGGTCAAAATCAGGACCATAGAAGAGCAAGAAGGGCTACATTCTCTTATCTCCAGTATGCATGTGAAGTCTTTCCAAGACTGTTCTTATCTTTCTTTCTGGTGTATCCATTCTGCTAAAGCATTCACCTACAATGAGTTACAATGTTTTCAGTCTCTCATGTGAAGTGCTGTGATTCCTGCTAGAGTAACATTAAAAAAAAAAAAAAATTAAACAATCAGTGGCATTGAGATACTTCTGCCACTTTACCAAATTAAAGAAATTACTTTTATTTGAGAGGTAGTACAAGTAAATAGTTATACAAAATGAATGCTTGAATCAACACACAACAGTTTAGATATGCACCATTTAAATCCCTACTTTCAAGTTCTATATCCTTCTCAGGCTTCTAAAAGACCATTTATTGAATCAATTAGCTGTGGAAAAACAAGTATCCTCTAAATAATGCAAAATACCAAATGCACGGTGAATAATTCTCTTCATAAGAAGGAAGATTGATTTTGCCTTTGATTATCCTTGCTACACAGGAATACTTCTCCCAATTAAGGTTAAAAAGTTAATGTTACAGAGTCAACAACTTGACAAAATATCACATTAATCAGGAAGTATAAACTCATTGGAATTGCACATAATATGCTGAAGGAGCTATTTCTGGAGTGTCAGACAACTACCGAGATACAGAAGCATGTTCTGGAGCACTGATTAGCAAGGCCTCTTAAAAAGTAATATGTTGATGGTGTCAATAACTTATCTTTAAACAAAATACTAAAATATTCAGTCTCTCACCTCTTTTTTCAAGAACAATTAGGAGCCTAAACTGCTGAAACGATTTCTAGAAAAATGTTACATTTCATAAAATATTTTCTTTAAAAGTAGCTGAATATCTATTGCAACAGTACCAGCACAGTCAGCTCAACTATAGAGACATGCTCTCTCTTTTGGCCCCCAGTCCTGCAGGAACCTTGCTGTGCTGGCTGTTTGGAGAGTTATCACCACTTCACCCATAACATGGAGGATAATAAACCTAGCTGGACCCTGCTGTGACTGGATCTGGATTAGCTTGGGCTCTTAGCTCAGCCAAAATGAGTACAGGAGCTCACAGCAGCTTCTTCCTCCTGGAAAGGCTCAGAAACAGGTAGCAAGTGGGCAAATAAGAAAGAGGGAAGAAGCGATGGTGTCAGTCCTTGAGGTTTCTTCACACGTGTGCTTCGTTTGGTGACCAGTCCCCACTGGAGCTGTTGGTGCTCTATACCTCTGAAAATCAGAACACAGATGACTTAAAGTACTTGTAAATGCTTATAATCAGAACAGTCCAATACTTGTGTTCTTATTTTCCGTACTGGGGGCAAGACACAGTTTTCTAGACAGCAGAACTGTAAAATAGATGAGCTGTTACAAAAGCAACCTGCCAGGAAAATTCTTTTCATTTGATATTCAAATGTTAGCTCGCATCAAAACCAGAGACATTTTCAGAGGACTGTGATAACTTCAGGGTGTTACGTCTTCTTTGCATTCCCGCACATCAAACTCAAAATAAGATGCTGGAGCAATGTTTGAATAACATGTTGTCAAGTCTATAGGATTATGATAGCATAATGATGAGTGAGACATAAAAGTATGTACAGACAGATAATGTTGACTGTATTGAAGGAGTGTATGAAAAAATGAATATTAGGAAAGGACAGTTTCATAAAAATGAAACAAATTGTTGATAAATTTGTTAATGGACAGGGAATGAAAATCTGCTCTTGGTTTTATACTGATAACAGCGAAAAAATGAAAGAAGTAATAGAGAGAATAAAATAATGATAAAACTTGTTTTTCAGGTAAAGTAATAACTCAGAACACTATTAAGAATACGGTTGTTATTTTCCTAATTTTTCTATCCTGCACAATGTATACATATTCTCCCACCATAAAACCAGTCATAAAAACATATAATGAAAAGAAAAATTATAGTTATTAGTTTCACTTTGAAAACCTTTTTTCTTTATCCCAGAGTGTACCTACACAAGGACAATTCTTAATTTGGCCTCTAGCGGCAAGATATTTAAAGGAATAAATAAAATCCTCTAGTGTTGCATGCAGTAGTGATAGCCTTGCTAAGAATACCTCTGAGAAAGACAGAGATGAGAGCACAACTTCTTTTGTGACAGTTAGACAGTATTTGAAGTGCTGTCTACACCCCTGTCACTCATATTGCAGATTTCAGCACACATGGCATTCCCACATCAGCTCCTCTAAATATTGAACTAAACTCTGGTCACTTGTACCTAAGAAGTCCTGTTAAAATCAATGGGACTGTATAGGTTTAACTAAAATAATTTGTTTAGTACACCAAAGATGAAAAGAACCATTTTGTTTTTTATTAATCAGGACATTTCTTGATATGAATTTTAACTTAAAAAAAAAATCATGTCATATGATGGAAAGGCTCTTAATTCTGAGGAAATTATCTGTGGAGAATTCAGAACAGCTATTCACTGGCTGAAGAACAAAGCCATTAGGTGAGGAAAGTAGGAGGCGGGGTGAGGCAGGTCAACATGGGGCAAGGAAAGAAGTAAATGAAAAAGGAAAAAACTCTGCAAACCTCTTCGAAGGAAGTAGTGGAACAAATAAAAAAAGATGATGTAATTCATACAGGAGAAGGGAAGAGGAAAACACATGAAAAAACACAATGAAATTTTCTCATGAAAGAAATCTTAGCAATCTGAACAACTGTTGTGCTGGTCACATCAACATCAAAGAACAAATTTAAGTTAAAGAAGAAAAAATATCATCAAAAACATGTTTGAAGAATGACAATTGTTATTTATTTTCTCATGTCTGCACTGACATTCTCACAGTAAATGTTTTTGAGAGAAGGAAATGAGGCTTCCATGTTTTCATAATGTTGAGAAAACTGTAACAGTAGGGATAGAGAGATCTAATTCATTTCTAGTAAGACTGTGAAATCTACTGCATACAAATGCAGAACGTGGGGCAGGAAGGGGCTTCCTTTATAGCTAAGTAGGCATTTATTAAGGCACAATTCATTGCAAATATTTGACACATTAACTTTAGTGAACTGAATGCTGCAGTGTATTTCTCTGTGTCACCTTCGTTAGCGATAGAAGGAGCCTGGAGTGACCAGCTCAAAATAGATGTCAATATCTAGTTTGCTCATTCTCATGGGAAGTCTCTAGCAGAAGGACTGGACATTTGTGGATTCCTTTAAGAAATAACCAGATTTTCCAGAGTGTTTACTGAGATACCATCTTTCACTTTCAGTCAAGAAATAACGAGATTAGTCTGGTAGTACTACTACGTTTAATAGTATCACCCTCCTTCGAGTTAACCTGCTGTTCAGGTCAGTATTGTCTTCTATACAACAGGTATCAGAAGTGGAACCCAGAGAGACAGCTGGACAGACACTGCACTTAGAGGTGTGGATGATATGAGTTCTCTGAATATGCAGATAATGTTAAATGCTGCAAAGAACTAAAAGTTTCAAAGTACATACATGTTATTGAAACAAAAATGCCAGTATGATCAGGGACAATCTCCATGCTGCAAAGAGAAGTCATGAGAAACACTGTCGTTCATGGTCCACTTCAAGTGCTGCTATGAGCATGTGAAGATCCTTCCTTTCCCCACACACTCACCACGCTTCAAACCTAAGAAATCTGGAGTACTTGTTTTTTCAGTGAAAGACAGATCCAGCATCGTTGTAGTTTCTTGTGCACCCTGCTAAATTTACAATGTTAAGTTGTCTGTTTCATCTAACAGTTTATGGAATGGAGACAAAGATAGGCAAAAGAGATCCATTTTGAAACAGTCACATGACAAATTAACAGTAATTACAAAACTACAAGATGTGCATATATGAGGATTAACATTAATATCAAGCTTTTAGAAGTTGTTTTCCTATCTGTTAACTCAAGAATAGAAGACAAGCATATGATCTCAGGAAAGACGCTTTCTTAACTATAGTTATTTTAATCTTAAATTATGTAAAGGACATGATTTTACATACTCCTTTAATTAATTCTGCATGCACTTACAGTGTCTCTGTCTCAGGATGTGGTAAAACTGGAAAAGATAAAGAGAAGGAAGACAAGGACAATCAGAGGTATGAGGTGACATCTCTGGCGAAGCAGACTAGGATTCCTCAAGCTGGAGAAGCTTTATAAAACCAAAAGTGTCATGGAGAGTGCAAACAGGAAAGAATAATATTGTCTCTCCCAATGTAATTAACAGGATACATCAAGTGGAACCAGAAGGTGATAGGTAGAGACTAAACTAAAGAGAGTTTAGCTGAGCTACGAAATTATTTTTTTCCAGTTATGGAGCATGAGTATTAGAAAGTGACTGGACAAATCCAGAATATTCTCCACTGGAGGTTATTAAATAGAAAGGCTGCACGTTGAAGTTCATGAGTTACAACCATTGGGGGCTAGAAGAACACCTGGAAAGGAACATGGTTTTGTCATCCACTTCAGAACATTTGCCCAGGCATCTGGAAAAATACTGTGCTAAAATGACTTTGACCAAATGTCTTGCAGCAACACCTTACAAGGTATGTAAGATTTTTTTCCTAAATGCATTTGTTAGATGACTCAGCGTATTTGATGTAAAAAATACATGTACAATGAAATAAGAAACAGCTTGAAAAACACTTGCAGATTTCATTAATATTTACAATGGTATTTGATGTTATGATATCCTGATACTTATCGTGATATTTGAAACTCACCCATCCTTTTACCGTTTAATCTAATTATTCTTTTTTATTTCATTAGCAGAAAATGCTGTATTTTCTGTAATGTACAATGTTAATATTTATTTGCTCTTTTGAGGTCCCAATCCTCTGATTCAGCTAGCTCTCTCAAAAAAGTTACTGTTTCTGTTTGCATACCTGTTACTATAGAAAGCTTTGGCAAGATTATATTTCTCGTTTTAAAAATTTTCTTCATGTTTTGCATTACAAGACAGTTTCTAATCTATGAATTAATAACAAAACCCAGATTAACAAACTCAATTCTAGTCTTAGATGGATTTTATAGAAGTCTGAGATAACAAATCAAATTAACTGAATATAAATTTATACTGTACCCCATACTCTGGTAATGGCATTAACAATCATACTGTCATGAGTTTGTCTTCATCAGGAGGTGAGACAAGCCTGTTTGTGCCATGCAGTGTTTGAAAATGGGTTGATGCAGAACATGCATTATGCTTGGTTCATTGCTCTTTGCAGGGTAAACGAGCACTCCATACCACTGTGACTTCTACTACTCAGCTGTGTCTGGAGATTTCTGCACTACACTGCACTGTGCAGTGGAGACAGATCCAGAACAACTTTCCTGTGTCTTTCATAGTAAGTAAATATTAGAGTCAGAAGCAGAACACAAGCAGCCCTGGCTCCCAACTACCATTATATCACGTTTCTGAAGGGATTAAACAGTATGTGTTAACACATTTCAGCTCAGCTGCTTCCCTTCAAATACTCAGATTTTTCATTAAAAAAAAATCTACTCCTTGAGTTTCTCCATGTATTCATTTAGAATTGCAAATAGTAGAGAAAATGTAAAAGCTGTATGTTCCCTGCTTAGCTGCAATTGACAGCTGCAAGAAGGACAAACTGTGCAGGAAGAAGAAAAAAAAGAAAAGCTTAAAACAATAGTAGAAGCAATTATGTCTTCCAATAACCCCCTCAACCACTACCACACCTGCTTTCCATCTATCCTTATTAACAAGTCTAATGCAAGAGATAAAAAACTGGAGACTTTCAGAATCCTAATACTCATTACCAGCTGTTATGTGCAGATGTCAAAAATTAGTACTGGGTTACCTGAACAACAAACAACCTGCAAAAACCTGGGTCACGTTTTTTATCTCCTCATGTAAAACTCATTGAAGAGAAGACCTGTCTGTTTGGAGCAAAAATATCATTTTAACAACATGCAGTATGACTACGGTGGATGAAGGAAGGAAAGAGACACCAGAAAAAAGAGGTGGCCTCAGCAGCAAAATGTATGTCTTCATGAAATACATGAACTTTCTTTTTGAAGGATTCCACTCTTATTCCATCCCAGATAAAGACATTATCTTGTGGTCCTTTCTGTGAACTTTCAAAATTAGCGAACAGGTGTTAAAACTGGTATTTGACAGCTATAGCAATGACATGCATTGTCTTCACAGCTGTGTTAACTGGCAGCCATTGTTACCATAGGAAGTGCTGGCAACGCAAAGAATAATTTGCATTATTTTGCAGTTGCATAGAAATTACTATTGTGCAGCCACTGCAGCCATCAGTCAGCTCTCTGGGCAGAGTATTCAATATCTTTTCTATCAGCGGAGACAGTAGTCCATTTATCTCACAAACTGGCACTTAGTGTCAACCTGTTACTTAGTGGATTAAGTAAAAGTGTGAACATAATCTTTGCACCTTCATGAGTTATAAGATCTTCAGGCGATTGTAGTTAATGGTAGAATGAGACTGGAACATCCACTGTGACCTTTCTCTCCAACCTTGAAAGAGAATGGTCTCCTGATTGCTGCTTTTCAGAGTAAGGCTCAAAGCTGAATTTTCTCTTGAAACTGAGAATTTCCAAATCACCATTCTGTGACTTAGATACTGAAGCTCAGATCTGCATCCAGACATACAGAGGTTATAATGTCAGTGTTGAGGCAAATTTTTCCTATTTACAGGCACAGATTTATCAATGGGACCAAGGATTAGGGAAACCCCTGAACACCTTCTACTTTCTGATTCATTTTTTTATTAGTGACGTGCTGTGCATTACAAAAGACTACTTTTGGAATGCAGTAGCAAGCCCCTTCTTTCAGACAGCTATCAGCATCATCTTCATGCACATTTTCTGCCCTAGACTTTAATTCCAGGATAAAATCAAAAGATTTTACTGCAAAAACAGAAGTATTGGTGACCAATATTACCAAAAGTATTGAAAGTTCTTTGGCTCCATTGTTCCTGGAAAGATGAATACTGATTTTTAATACTGCTTTGTCAAATCTACAGGACACAGAAGATGTTTTTCAGCCTTTTTTAATTTTTTTTTTCTAATATGGGAGACTAAAGAGTAAATTTCTCATGATTTGTTAAGAAATTAACCATTAGAAAGTACTACAAATGAAGGTAAAGCAAAATCCAAGTGTTTAAAAAGGAATTTGTAAATCAACCTGTTTGCTTAATTTCATGTTTAAATATATCCTAATAAGCAACGTATTTCCACAGTGAATCTACCATAAATCATTTCCTGAAATTATTTATAATTTTGGAATACACAGACCCAATCCATAAATAGTATGTTTAGATTGATTTATTTTAATATTTATACACAGTCTGTTCTTCAAGCTTCTGGGCTTTTAATTAATCTGGATTTGGGGCATAAATTCTTTATGCCTTGATTAATACCAAGCAGGTTTTATTTAATTAAAGAGACAGACTGGTGAGAGACATTTTAATCAAAAATTTCATATGCATACAGTACATCTGTATTTTTTAATACAAGCTCAGGCACATTAAAACAAGATTTATTCTTTCTCAGCTGTTTTCCTTTCTGAATTATGGCATGTTTCTGGTTCATGTGAGGGGTTACCTACATGCACTCACTCCATCCCCTACCTTCTCTCTCCTCGGAAAAACAGAGTGAGAAAATAAGATGAAGTGACAGAAGAAAAAAAAAAAAGGACAAAAGTAAAATAATCACTTGCTGAGAAGCAACTTGTTTGATATTCCTGAATTTTCTAAAGCAAAAAAGAATTATATTGAAGCCATTTCTTGAGGAGCAAATTAATTTCAGGAAAACACAGGGAATACTTCTGGGTCTTAGGAAAGAAGTGGTAAACCAGAAACTTTCAAGAAAGAGTATCATACGGTCATATCTTTATTATCTTTTCAGCCATGCTATTAAGAGGTTAATTTTAAAGCAGTATGCATTAATTTTTACATGGAAAATAATTGTTAGGTACAGTAACAAACATTTGGCAAAAGTTTTGCATCTGTCTACGTCGTGTGTATGTAAGGTCATAATGAAAATACATTTGAGCAGCTTTTTATTTTTCAACTTATTTATTTACCACTCAACAATCTCTATCCATGTATAAGGTTCCAAAGTATCTGTGATTGGGAAAAACAGTATTTTTTAAATAGGAAGGGTAGTCTTCACAGCTCATAGCACAGATACAGTCTTTTCTTTTTTTACAGAGCTGGAATCACAGTTAAGAATCATCAGCAGTGTGGTTAGAGTGATACTACGGTATTTTGGGAGGGATAAGATCCTTTTAAATGAACAGCAAGTAAGATCTGTGAAAATGGGAGTCTTTGAAACAAAATAATATAGACAACCTTTATCATTCACAAGGAATTTCGCTAACATCAAAGCCTACCTTCATAACACTTTGTCTTGTCTTTGCCTCTTTTTTGAGCTTTTTTAAAAAAATTGTTTTGTGCAAGTATACGAGTGTATGTATATACAGATTCAATACACTATTCTCTAAATGGATTTAGCTGACTACAGAAGAGGAAGGGTGAATGTCCCCCCTATGGCGGAGAGAGAATGATGGTCAGGTGCAGCCCCTCTAAGTGAGGAGCAGGTTGCAGCTGTCCAACAGGCAATCAGGAATGCTTAGAGCAGCTTCAAGAGCAAGCTGCTTGATAAAGCAAACACTGCAAAGGAGAATCAATGCTCCTGATTCAGGTATTTGTAATGCAGTCATGAAAAGTGGAGGTCATCCTAGGTTTGGGAAGTTTAACCCAAGTAATCTACTTTTTCTATCTATTTTAGTTTCAAGAAAATTCTGTCTTCACCACTATTGATTAGAACTGCACTGACAAGAGAGAGCAGACAGTGGTGGCTACTCAAATATTTGTGTCTTTGTTACAGATGTCAACATTTAGTGAGAGTAACCTCTCTGGGTAAGTATTGTTCATGCCTGCTGCCTGAAGCCTGTCTGGGACTGCAAGATACTTGAGAGGAGTATGAACTTGTTGGCAACAACATAGCCCACCGTGAAGCCCTCCTGCAGAGACGACAGGAAACCTTGAGGAGAGTTGTGGGCATTGTGCAATGCAGGAAGACACTGAGACATAATCATGGGGAACATTTGTCTCTCCCTCTCCTACTTTTGTCTTTCTCACGTTCTGGGTTTATGCTGCTATATTCTAGTTCAATATTTCACATTTTAAGAAAACATAGGTTTAACAGTTTGTCATCTTTTGGGGTGTTTGTTTTAATGATGAGCAGAGGCTTTTTTCAAAGAACTGGCTATTAAATCTTCTACTGAAAAATGCTGTTATACATATTGGAAACTTTGAGCAGGCAGTTTTCCCGCTGAGAAGGTTTAACTTTTCAAAACTCCATCAGACACAAAATCTGAGAGTTTATGATGGCTTATTTGCAAACCAATTCATACCTTCATTAATGCCTAGCTTCATTTTTTTAACTTTTCAAAAACATTTTTCCCTCTGAACTTGCTGATTTTGGAGCAGAAAACTACCTCAGAGAAGGATCCTTTAAATCTAGACATGATATCTACACATAAATTACTCATCCTAGATTTCCTTTATAAACAAAAAAATGAAACAAGCCAGATAACTGTTTTTTTCTGAAAGTTCCATCTTGGTGCTTATCAGTGCAGAAAGACTATAAACACTAACCAAGATTTTTATATCCAGCTTCTTGAGACTAATGCACTATTCAATGGAGCCCATCAGATGACTACAAGTGGAGGAAAAAAAAGCTTTTGTACAAAAATCAAGTTGATCCCAGGCTAATGCATGTTGGTGCGTCGCCAGTAGACATTTATATATAATTTCGTCATAGAAGCAGATAACTAGTACATAACAGATAACAGGTAACAGGTAGCATTGCTGGCAGAGAGTAATTGTCACAGAGTATCAAACAGAACAGCATTTCCCTAAATAAACATCAAGACTTCAAAAATTGATACCTACCAAGACATTTTAATTCTGAAATCCATGCTTATTTTCCCTAGGGATTACCTGTCTACAAAGCAGAAATTCTAGACCAACTACATGTTAAAAGATATCATTTCTGGAAACAGGTGACAAAAATCTTTAAGTGACAGTACATGAACAATAAACTTTCTCGAAAAGCCTTGGAGTTGAATCTTTAAAAATGAACAAAAGGCACAAAGTTTTTTCGGTTCTTTTTGTTTGTTTGTTCTGAAAAGGAAACACCTCCATAGTACAAGATTACAACAACTAAAATGTGACCAGATGTGTCCAACCTGCAGCCTAAGCATTCTTGGAGGTTGCCAGTGAAATTCTGAGAGGTCCACAGAAGCTGACTCAGAAAAGCAGTTCATAATACGTGATAATTCAAACAGAAAGAAAAGGAAGGTCACAAACAGAAAAAAAAAAAAATTGAAAACCACTGACCTGGATACAAAAGGTAACTAATAATACCATCTACAAACTAACATTCCTCTTTTTAATAACAATCAACCATCATTAGTTAAATTAAAAATAAATGCAGGATTAACATGTCAAGCATCATAACATCATTCAAACACAGTTCACATGGAGTCTTTAGATAAGATAGATTAGACCTGTGGTTAAAAGATGAGATTTAGCAATGATTTTCACTTTGTTGACTTTGGATGGCTGAGGGCAGATGTAGGAAGTTTTCTCTGCCTTCACAGATCTATTCAGTGGTCACATTTTTCAGTACAGTGTTCCTAAGCAATATTTGTGCTGAGACTTTAGCATGTTCAAGTTGTGCAGCGACTAGTTTTAAAGAAAACACCCACAGAGCTGCTCTCTCTCCCTCTCTCTGACATACTCTTGAACACTAGTCTGTTGTGTTTCGCCATCTGTCTGTCCATATCTCCCTTCTCTCAACTGAAAAATGCTTTTCAGTTTTTGTTTTATGTTTATATTTTTGTTTTTGTTTTACAGCATCTGAGACATGGAGATGTCTCCTAAATATTACGGTGAAATAAAATAGTCAGTGTATTCACATCAGTAAGATGAACCACCAGAGCCTCCCAGCACTACAAACGCACAGAGGAGGCTGGTTGTCATTGCTCTTTTTCCTGCTCTTTCCTCTCCCTGTGTAAGTCTTGATTTATCTCTAAAGCCACCTCTTGCAAGATCTGTACCTATAAATTTGTTGTAGGAAAGGGCTTCATGAACTTGTCTACCTACAACACAAAGGCCAACACCAGACAAAATAGAAATGGAATATTTTTTGTACATGTTACATAATACATAATGCTCTGCTGATCATCATTCAGAAGAGCTCTTGGCTGGATGTATTCCCCTGCTTTTCAGTGGAAGCTAATAGCATTTACTAGAAATAGCTGAATACCCCTCAGCAAGAAAATGGTTCATGCTGTGCTTGAAATTGTGAACAATTCACAGACAGCTGCGTGTTAGTTACACCTCCAGTTAGCTGCAACTCTAGTTTGTGTTTAAACTAGAATTAACAATAAAAAATATTTGTTTGTTTAGGGCTATTTCCTATCACCTCTGTTCAGAAATCATATGATGTGTTTATTAACTTCTCAGTAAGATATGAGTCGATTTTGAAAAAGGTGGATGGCAAAGGAATTTGAATCTATGCCTTTCTGCATAACTTCATTCAAGCTTTTTGTCCTGGGTTCGGCCAGGACAGGGTTAATTATCACCAGAATCCAGGAAGGGGCACAGCCGGGCGGGCTGACCCCACCTGGCCAAACAGAGCAGGGTATTCCATACCATGGGCCATCATGCTGGGTTCTGGTGGAGGGGAGCTGGGCGGCGGGAACTCACTCGCGGCTCGGGAGCACACGGTGCCGGTCCGGTCTGGAAGAGCAGCTGTCTGGGTTGTGCGGTTTGTGCTGTGTTTTCTCCTCATCTGTATTGTTGTTGTTCCTGTTCCCTTTGTGTGCTGTTCTGTTAAACTGCCCTTATCCTGACCCACCAGTTTCTGCCTGTTTCTTTCCGTTCTCCTACGCACACCAGCAGGGGGAGGGGCTACCGCTTGTGCTTTTGTTGCTGGCCGCAGCCAAACCATAACACTTTTGTAAGGCATACATTTTACACAAATATCCTTATAAAGAAATAGCCACTCCTATAAGTAATTGGAAGACAAACTATCCTGATGGTTCACGATGAGGCTAAAATCACAACTAAAGAGTCAAAGAAAAGTTGGCAAATACTTTGTGTATCCCAAAAAGTACTATAATGCTGAGAGTCTACTTTACCAAAAGGAAGAATTGTTACAAGCATCATGTGGGTGTTTTTCTCTCTTTTTTTTCTCAGAATTTCACATGTTGAAAAAATCCTTGGTGACTGATAAAAAACAGAGTTATTTTAACAAAATTTTAAGTGGAGACTGATTTTTTCTTATAAGTACAACTCCTATCGTATATTGTGATTCACTTGGGGAGAGATTAGTTGCCAAATATGCAAGAAATGCAAGCAGTCCTGTTCTGGTTCTTTGTTGAGTACTAGAATGAGATTTTTTTTGCTTTTAAAATACTATGTTAAACATTCTCCAAAGTACAAATATAACAAAACCCAGGAGGAGTTTTCCATCAGAAAGTTCAATCCCTACCTCCACTCATCTTAATGGAATTCTCTGTGAAATTAGGCTCAAGTTTTGTACAAGCTTCATGAACTCTGCACAGCTTTTGAGCAGAATTTGTTATTATATATGCTTTAAACCACCTATGGCTCCTCTCCATTCAGACTGTCATTGCTAGAGAAGTAAGCGGTGTCATTGAGACAGCTGAAGTTTAGATCAGGTTGAGCAATGAAGATAGCAAGTGTTGCTTTTACTCTTAGACTCATACTACCACCATGACCCACAGTTTTCCCAGAGTTTCCCAAGGAGCAGCAAAGTGTACAGACATCAAGCATTGCAATTCCCTCACAACTTATGTCTCTGTTATTTCAAAGACCTTAAAAATCATGATATACTATTACTAGGAGTCAGCAAATTGTGGGGTTTTGTTTAGATATGAAAAATTGGAAATTTTTCCAATGAGTATGGAATTGCACGTTAATCTCAATTTGATTGGTAGGAACATCTTTTGAATAAATTTTCTGATATAAACCAAAAAAGTAATACAGCTGTTCTGAGAAGAACCACATCTTGTGGCAATTCTACAAGACTGTCTTTATGCATATATCGGTTTTTTGCTCTTGTTTAGCAGATTAATGTTAGAGGTTATTGATTGTATTGACAGAAAAAAAGGTTCCAACATTCCAAATATCAGAGTCAGTCTTCCTGTGTAGCATTAAATTTTGAATTTCATTAATTACTTTATTACCAAAAATTGTTGGAAGAAACATGTGTTCTTGGGTGTTAATTAATAGCTCATTATTATTATACAAATTAACTTGGCAGCACTATGTACCGTATATTTGCAGCATAATGAATTACATTAAAAAGAAGCCAAGATGGCAAACATTGAAGTGCATGGGTCTATTATCTGCGCTGTATAAATGCATAAGCCTTTCCTAGGGCATTAAACAGAAATCCTAATGAGAGGCAGACTAGAGTTGAAAGAAAAAGAGAAAAGAGTAGGGAAAAGGATAAAAAGTCATTCATGTAGAGTTTGAAGTACTTAACGTTGCACCGAGAAGCAAGAGCTACAGTTTCAGTCCCACAGGCATTTGCTCTTTAATGGGTCGTCATTAATGCTGGGAAAGCCGACAACGTACTGTACAGTAGTGTGAGTTTTGAGTCTGACCTGTGAAACTAACAGTAGCAATAGGTTCAACTCAACTACCCTGAGCAGCTGGCCTGGATAGTAACACAGGTGCAACATAAAGAAACCTTGCTTTGCCTTCTGTTCTGTTTCTTTCCTTATTCCTTTTCTTTTCCCTTTTTCCTTCTCTGCTGACTTCTACTACCATGTAGAGATGACTATTGAATTAGTCTGGCCTGAAAGGTACTCCTTGTAAGTGTTTCCTTCTTCTTCGCAAGGCCAACTCCAAGAAGTTTCATTTAAAGTTTCTTCAAAATTTAATTCCAGGAGATATTCTGTCATGTTGATTTCCCTAATGGTTTCCCTGAACTTCTCACAGTATGCTTTTTTCAAACTAATAGTTGCTAATATCTTTTGTTTGGCTTTTTATTTAACTGCAGTGAAATCTCTGTTATCTTCTCCTGCAGGATTATTTTTTGTTGAGGCTTTTCTCTTATCTCTCAACTACTTATGAGAACAAAGTTTAAACTCTTTCTTGGTTGATTGGTACAGAAATCGAGAAGATTTTACAATCCAAAATTGTAAGGTCTTATCAGTACCAGTAATGATATTATGTGTTCTACATGGAAGAAACTAAAGTCTTTCATAATAATAACATTTCTAACGCTATTTATTACTCTAATTATGCCATATAATAAGCAAATCCAACACTCACAGTCTATTGCAAACTCCTAACTTTGTCTCAGGATATTCCCTTTTAGAATCTTTTAAAAATCTTGTTAGGGATGAAGTGATTTCTGTCTTATCTGCTCTGTAATATCTTATCTCTTTGATATTTTATCTAATTACTGTTAAAATGCTACGTTAAAATGTATACATTGATACAGCTATAAAATTTCATTCCAAATACTGAAAAAGGGGGTATTGTCTTATAAGTGATCAGGTACCTGAGATCACTTCAACCACAACTGTACATCCATTAATAATAGTCTTTTGCAAAGTGCACATTTTCTAGTGGAGAGTTCGGCTTATGTTTCAGAGCAGTGTGAAGTAAGAAAAAGAAACACCACAACTTTCCCAAAGTTTGTTTCATACATTAAGCATCTTAGCAGGGTTACAGCTGATAGAAAATCAGCTATGTAGGTATATTCTTCAGTAAGATCTTGCTTTGAAAAGTAAAAATTTCACATTTTGTCTAGTTGTAGGTTAGTTTTTTCTTTTTTGTCTTGTGACAAACTGAATAGTTGACATATCAGATCAACAGGGCTTTAAGAAAATCTCAATTTTTTTCTTTATTTCAACACCAAACAATATGTCTTCAAAATTTCTTTCTCTCATATTTAGATAGCAAAGGGAGTTATGATGAGATCTGTGTTAGACAGATGGAAGGTACAAAAAAGTTAACCTTAACACAGCCTAGGGAATGTAGTGAAGGCAGTGAAATTATCTGATAACACTGAAGTCTGGAACTAAAGCCATCCTGATATTATCAATAAAGGAGATTAATAACAGTTCTATGTGTCAAAAGAGGAGACAGTTTCTTTGATGTCAGCTTGACATGGATCTTTCATTTAAGTTTCTATTCTCCTGACTGAATTAAGCCTACCTAGACAATTTCTAACACTTTTTTACTTTGCATTTTTAATTTTCTGTCTGCTCTCATTATATTAACCTAGATTCCTAAATCATTATTTTATAAAGTTCAAGTAAGAATAGTTCAACAGAAATATTGGACTGTGGAGTGGAGATAACTTATAAATGATAACCTGATTTTTAAAATTAAAAAAAACAGTGAACTCAATTCTCTTCTGAGTTAATCTTGTACAATTGGGAAAAATACTGGAATCACTCCCCCTTCTCAAGTGGACAGATGGAGAAAAATATGACACGTGCATTGAGATGAAGACAGGGAGAGCACTTACTAATTACTGTCACGGGCAAAACATACTCGAGTTGGAGAAATTAATTTTATTTATGATCAATTAAACAGAGTAGGCTAATGAGAAATAATAGCAAATCTATAACCACTTCCACCAGCCCTCCTTTTGTGGTTTAACTGCAGCCAATAACTAAGCCCCATGTAGCCGCTCTCTCACTAACCCCCAGAAGAAGGGGGAGAGAACTGGAAGTGTGAAACTGAGAAAACTCATGAGTTGAGAGAAAGACAGATTAATAGGTAAAGCAAGGGGAATGGGCACAAACCGAATCATAAGAAGTTCCATCTGAACACAAAGAAGATTTTCTTTATTTTGAGGGTGGCAGAGCACTGGAACAGGCTGCCCAGAGGGGTTGTGGAGTCTTCTTATCTGGAGATAATAAAAACCTGCGTGGATGAGGTCCTGTGCAGCCTGCTCTAGGTGACCCCGCTTTGTCAGAGGAGGTTGGACTAGGTGATCCCCAGAGGTCCCTTCCAACCCCTACTATTCTGTGATTCTGTGAAAAGGCATGCACTCCCAATAAGCTTTGTTCCCTGCTTTCTCTGGTGTTTGGTAAGTTCCCTTGCTGGCCACAGCCTCAGTCTAAACAGTTTTATTACTCTGTAATGGATATATCACAAAATCCTAAGATCTACATAACTTGCTTGAGCTAAACACTACTTGGTGCATGTGCCTTGTTGTCCTGGGTTTGGCCAGGACAGGGTTAATTTTGCCCCCATCCCTGGCCAGGGATCCCAGCTGCTTGGCTTCCTTGCCCTCTAATTCCAAGCTGCTGGCCCCATTATCCCAGCACCACAGCAGCCAGGTGGCAATGTGCTCGCCTGGGTGGCGGCTGAAGTCTTTCCGCATGTCTC
>Ga0065711_1029685_pt1 | contig 35227 bp, 22 predicted proteins | sample Hoacrofraction12_FD_59098 | JGI IMG/M metagenome (GOLD analysis project Ga0065711, IMG submission 59098) | Hoatzin crop microbial communities from Cojedes, Venezuela - Epithelial fraction 12 v2 (version 2) | ecosystem: Host-associated > Birds > Digestive system > Esophagus > Crop | place... | reverse complement strand
GGGCAAGCCTGCCACGGCAGGATGCCGCCCGACCGGCCGGCGGTTTGGAAGAACGAGAATTGAGCCTCAACCTCACCCCCCTCCATCGACGGCAACAGGAGGGTGGTGCCAAAAAATAGAACCACGGGCGCAGAATGCAAGCAGCATCGGACGTCCTGTGGACATCAAAAAATAAATGGAAAGGCACAACCAGGTTCGGCAGGACAGGAAATTCCCGCTGTTTTGTCAGATGTGGCTAAGCCGGGTCCACCAGTGGGCAAATGGGCAGAAGCTTCAATACTTCCCCACTGCTAGTTTTTCGCTGGCTACCTGACCACCTCACACCTCTGAGAGCTGCTGGGGCTTTTCTGGAATTTGCACCTCCATCTGCAAGTACACGTCTGCCACTTGTCGAGGGGTGCATTCACCACTAGCTTCCACTAAGCTGAAGTGCCAGTGGTCCCCCAACAGCACCAACACACCACCCCGAACGCTCAGATCCAGGTGCTTCCTAGCACTGTTTCTATACATTTGAAGAAGCAATCCACAGAAACACTGGTGAAATCCATGTGAACTGCATTTGCCATACACGCAGTTCCCCTCAGATGAGATTTTGGTTCTACTCTTGACACTTTGGAGATGGTCACATACAGTCATTTATAGAAGAAAATTCCTAAAACTCCAGAAGCACACACTTAATTGTCACAATAGTCTTCCCTCCCTGCTTCTCAGAAAAATCTGCTCTCCCTTTCTTTCCTCACTGTTAACTAGAAGATGGGCAGTATTCAGTATCAGGATTACAAACATTTTGCAGACCAGTGTAAGAGCTAGGCAGGGGAACTCTAGAACTGTTAGAGGAGAGGTGAAAGTGGTTCCTGCCTAGTAAGGAAAGGAATGTCTGCCTTCCCCTTCCACAGAAGGGAATGAACAGGCCTTCAAGTCACAATGGCCTTACATGAAGAACAGCTACACAACATCTTGGTTAGACTTTTCTACCACTCATTACTTTTGTTTTATCCACTCCTAGGACTTTATAGCTTTGCTTGTGACCCTGAGGCAGTAGGAGCTGACGCTCTGCCAGATGAATGAGATTAATTCATTAGAACTGTTTTCTAAAGAAGTTTACTGTCTTGCATCAGAACTGGTTTAGGTGAAATATAGAATATAAGCAAAAACCCAGTCAGATATAACATGGCCTGAAGGGGTTCTGGACACTTGTATAGGAATCAAAGGTTAGCAGTCCCTGCTCATCTCAGCAAACCTCTGCCCTCCCTCCATCACCACGGTGTACGCCATTAGTCATGCCACGCTTTGATCCCTTGCCAGCTGCAACTCCCATCCCCATACGGCAGTTTATATAGCATTGCAAGGGCACTGTGTGACACTGCCAGTGTCACTCAGTGACATGGCTATGTCTTCTCCATTAGACACCAGACTGCCACTCCTCATCTATTGACCATTTCCTCACATCTGATAGCCACAAGTTCAACAAACCAGCAAGCCACTCAGTACCAGCAGTCAATACCATACCAACGCCACCAAGATCTACTACTTTCCTAAGATGTCAGTGCAATTATTTTAGATTCTGATGCTAGATCCTTTTTATCTTCCTCTCCACCACAGGCTGAGGATGCTAGTGGGAGAGAGAAAATGGCCATACAGCTTGGGCAGAGGCTCTAGCATTAGAAACCCAAGGACCAGCTGCTCCCAGCTCTGTCACTATGGCGCTGCCATAATTACTTCACCCACCAGTGCCTCAGTTTCCCCATCTGTAAAATGAGGATAAATGACCTACCTCCGAGGGTGCGGTTTTCAGATGGGTTAGCGACCAGCACTACAGAAACACACCCTACCAATAAATAACCCAGCCTGGCAACTGAAGGAACCGAGGGCACCTCATCCTCCCCTCACTGATCCTGCTAAGGAGAACTGCTTGCCAGAGCTCTCCTGCCTGCGACTGCGCAAATGTCCAGCCAGCTCCATCCTCATCGAACCACCCTGCGTCTATTTGATAAAGACGAATATTGCTTTTTAAATAAATATAAAAACTCTGCTTCCTCCTTGGCAAGTTCATTTTGAGTCATTTTATCTCTTTCCTCCCCCTAGATTTTTCCCCAAATAATGTGATTAAGTGAGTCAGCGTTCTGCTTTCCCTGACAGCCTCTGGATTTAATTCAGTTTGAGGACTGTGACCTTTGACTCCTTTTTACTATACTAACCCAGCTAAGAGAACACTTAGCGATTTCTCCGCTTCCTACAGGGAGAATATCTGGTGGGGGTTGAGGAGGGGGAGCAGGGGTGGAGGGGGGAGGAAGAGAAACAAACTTTCACATAAAATTATGGTATATGGATAATTGAGAAGTTTAAAAACATGAATCTAATTGTGCTGTCCCTTGAGAAGCAGATATTGAGCCATCCTATAAAAGGCTTGGAGTATCCCAATGGTGATTTATTGCTAAATCCTAGTATTTTTCAATACATTATAGTTTTTAAATTGTGTTTAAATTGAGTGTAGAAGAGCAGAGGCCATTAGGAGATGCAGAAATGATGATTATATTTAAATATTCATGCACGCAGTACCTTATTATTGAATCTGAACACTAACAAAATCAATATTAAGTGCGGTTTGACATGAATTTATTTATGAATTTCGACTTTCTAAGTACTGTATTTTTTCACTCAAAAATTGTGAGTATAATGTAGTAATGATATCAAAACAGAGTGTCAGAGAGCATTAGCTGAGGAGGTTATAAACCTCCGTATTATAGGGCCCCATATCGCCCTCAAAAGTGCTTAGTGCACAAAACCAAAATGTTTTTCTTTTTTTTGAAACACGTAAATACACACACACACTCTCCTTCAGAAATAGGAAGGAAATTCTGTCGGAAATTGCACTGCAGTGGCTTTGATTGCTCTCTGAGCCCGCTTCAGGGAGCGGGCAAACTGGGATTTGAAGACACAAACCTGAATGGAATGCTCTGGGCATGTGGTTTGTGGGGGCACTTTGGTGCTCTGAGGGGAAGCTGGCAAAAAAAGAACAGCCCACAAGTACAGGGTGTAGCCAGGGTCCCAGCCAGAAAGGAACCAAATTTATCAGTCTGTACTAAGAACTCACAACTCCTGTCCTACTCCACAGTGCTGGGTCAGTCGCACTGGGATCCCAGAAGGCAATGCCAGTCAGAAGTATTCTCGTTAAAAGATTCTGGTGGTAAGTTGTGCTCAGATTGGCTGGTAGGTCTGGTAGAAAAGGATGCCCCGCTTACCTTCATAAATGTAATGCCAGCAACAAGAACAGAAACAGGTTGGAGGGGGTCTCTATTCATAAGCAATGTGCAATACAGCAGGTACCTTGAGCAGTTTTCACTCAAAATGGTGCAAAGATGGGGAAACCAGGTAGAAATCATCCCCCTTTGTCCTCTCAGAAAAAATGCTTCCTATATTTTGCGTGCTTCCTTTTTAAGGTGTTAGTATCTCAAGCAGGACACTCTAACCAAGTTGGAACTTCCCCAGGAAAGAGAAAGAGCTTTTGACAGCTTGGCACTTGGTGCCAGTCATCTAACCACAATCATTTAATGGCAGCACTGCAGCAGTCCCCCTGCTTCACTGACTCCTTGGCCTCTCAGTTCAGACATTGCTGTTCCATCGCTATTGCCACCTGAGGAGACCTGGTAGGTTTTCCATGGAGCTATCACTCCCTCCAGCTTAAGTGATCAGAGATTTCAGCTGTGGAAGATAGAAGCCTTTTTAGTAATGGGGAGGGGGAAGAGGAATAGTTCAGACTAAAGCCTTGAACATAAGGGGACACAGAGGAGGGGTTTGTGCAGATCTATCTACAGATAAGTGATGTACATTAAAAGCTACTGCCCTTCCTCCTCCACCAATTAATTTCAAACGTGAGATGAGTTTTGAAGATTTATTTGCTATTGACAGGAATAACATGGAATCTGGACTGAGCCCTCCACATGTGGTATTGTGCATCCTCCTTTGAGCCCAGCCTTGGCTCAAAATACTGTGCAGCTCACAGGAGACACTCACCCCACTTTCCTTCTCTAGTATAAAACACTCCTATCCTGGCATCACTTCCAATGGAAAGGGCTATCCTTTCTGTTTGGGAGCCATATGCCTAGGAATGTCAGACCACTTAAGTTGAAATAAGACAAAACAATTTTGGTAGCTCTCGGTCCAGTCCATTGTCAGAAGCCCACAAGGGGCAGCAATAGATACCATGGCAGCAGGATTTTCCTAGTCTTTGCTCTCTGTAGAGACTAATACAGAAAGAAAAATAGTCTGATCAAAGAGAAATATCATTCATTTTTGTCTTTAATTTCTGACCATGAGCAGGAACCAATACTTACTGAATCCAATACAAAGCCATACTGCCTCCAGTAATACCAAGGGCCAGATATCCAAAAGGTTAGTATTTAAGAGGGCTCAGGCATTTCATTTGAAGCAGATTGTGAAAGAGCACATACTCTTCGTTTTCTCAGGTCTCTAAAATACCAGATATTGGCAAACAAGAGCCAGAGATGCCAAGCAAATGGTACAGTACAGGAATGGTGCTGCAGTCCTAAGCGAAATCTCTTCTGCTAGGGAGTCTTCTTGGTAAGCCCTTCAGCAAGGTGAACAGTGTTCTGCAAAGTACAAACTGAAGACAATACATCCCTGGAAGTCCTTTTTGGATGCAGAATTTCTGCTCAGATTAATCTTTCCTTCCTCCCCATTCTCAGGCTTGCCTCTTCTCTGCTCATGCTAACATTTCCCACTACAGCCTGCCAGGCTCTTAATGGATTGGCAACGTTCTTCAGGGACTGGAATTGACACAGAAACCTATGTAAAGTATCCCCTCTTGGAAGGGGTTTGATCATGGAGCACTGACACAATGGCAGATCACACTGCCTACACAGAGGCTGCACACGATAGGGCAAGCAGCAGCAAAAACACTCATTAAAATTAATTCATTTCTCATTTTCATCTTAAAAGGAATGCTCAGATTTAGTGGTCTCAGCTGAATCTCTGATGAATCGAGGTCTGCATTAACACAGCCCAGCATACCCAGTTTGACTTGGTTTATGCTCTGCAGAATGGATTAATTTGGTGACTCTTCTAGGAGTAAGAACCAGTGGAAGAGCCCAAGACTAGGGGACAGCACTGGAAAAGACTCTGTGGGTTACTCTGAAGTCCCTATTAACACCCATGTCCTCACTGCATCCTCTTTGTTAAACCCAAAGTGAAGCTGTAGGACTCCAGGGACCACATAGTCCCAAGGAAAGCTTACCATCTGAAAGGTCTGAGACCTCTCAGTTCAACAAGGAACACAAGCAGCAGTAGCACCTGGATGTCAGAAGCTGAAGCTTTGATTAAAATCAGGGAATCACAGTACTGAAAACAGTAAAAGTGTATGAGAAACATCTCTATCATGTTTGCAACCCTGCAGAACCAAAGGGTACTACATTGTGAAAAAGAAAAAAAAAAAATGCATTTTGTAAGTGTAATGCACACAAGTGATGTGCCCAAGGTACATATGGCTTGCAACAGAGTTTTGAGTCAAGACTGGATAGCACGTGTGCCTTAACCACAAGATCTTGGTTCTGAACTCAAAATAGACCCTTGGTAAGAGATGCAGTATAAAGGGCACTCAGCAATATTCAGCACCCAACCTTACTCTAAGTGTTTGGTAAAAATAGTCAGGTCTTAACCGCACTATGGCTTCCATCAGTGCTATCTGGTTAAGGACAGGACAGTTTAGATGCTTTGGGAGAGGACACCAGACTGAAGTGTCACTGGTCTGACCCAGGTACAGCAATTCCACATTTCTCATGAGGTCTCTTTCCCAGAAATGCTGAACACCATCTTGGAAACTCTGCACACAAGAGATGTCTAATGCTGGCATTATTTCTAACACTAACAACTCGTTAAGTTTTTCCACTATGCATCTGTATCAATATTTTAACACAACTGTTACAAGGAAAATTGCTTTTTTTGTGTGTCTGTCTCCTCCCTCCCCTACTCTCTCATTAAATCAGCATGACAGATTTTAGCCTATTCCATAACTAAGTGAATATCTCGGAAATTTAAAATCCCCAAAGCACAGTGACGGGTTTTGAAAGCTTTCCAGTGGTGCAGAGTATGAACAAACTCAATCAGCTTAGACTGTTCCCTCCCCTTATTGTAACTACATGCAGGCCACTGTGAGAGCGCTCAAAAAAACCTGGGATCAACCCAGATCTCAACAGGAGATAAAGAACCCAACACGCAACTTAACCATGAGATTCAGCAGTATGACCACAACAGGACTAATTTCTCAAGTAACATTATCCACATCAGTGTAACACCATCACGAAGTTTGATCTGATAATTTACAGCTGGCTCAACTTGGTTTAAGAGGCAACAGAAGGAGTGGGGCAAGGGGGGATCCATTACACTAAAATGGAAGTCAGACATCAGGATATGGATTGTACAATCTATAGATGGAAAAAGGAGTAAAAAGGTCCCATCCAGATCAGCTCCCAATATGTGCAGACCAGCCATTTACTGGTATTTGGAGATATGACTAAAATGCATTAATGAAAGATAATTACCTCAGAAGATCAGCATAGACAAAATGGTCTGTAGTGGGGGCAACAAGCACAGTATTCACAGAGCCAAGGGGAAAAAAAAATGGAAAAAAATTCATCAGGGAACTGGTAAGTGAACCCCGAGAAGAAATTTGAGGTCTTTCATGTGGAATATTCACCAGCATTTTTACAGGGTGAGGGGTGGAGGGGGTGAAGAAAGTGCTATCACCAAGGAAAAAAAACCCCAAACCCTCTTTTCCAGTAAATCGATGTATTTTGCTCTAATTTTATTAGGAATATAAAAGGAGCCTTTAGAAAAGTGCTTAGAGAGCAGAAAGAAAAAAAGAAGAGATAGGGAAGGCTAGCAGTGGAAACATTAGTCTGTCTGTATTAGGAATCCCATACTCACATTTTATTGTTACTGTCAGGATGCAAAAGCCAGTGCTTAAAACAAAATAATACATAATGTATTACAGGGGCATAAACATCAGCAGTCATTTTTATTTTAAAAAGAAAATGCAAAAAAAATGGAGATAGCTTGCAAGTGAGGGATCCAAGGCACAGCATTTATATCTGTGTCCACTGAGATAATCAAAAAGGTATTAGAGCAGCTGATGGAACAGGGTACCACAAAGGACTCCTCAGCAGTTTACCACTGTTCTCATTACAGGGTGGCTGTGGAAGCTCATTCAAAGAAATCATAGGGTCAGTTTTTAAGTTGGGTGGGAACTTGCTCCAACTTTAAAGATGAGGTGATATTCAGGGAAATAAACTCCATATTTTTTGTATGACTAGCAACAAAAATGAGTTTTGTACATTTGCACACATTTTAGGACTGAAGGATAAGGAGAGAGAGAAGATGCAGAAATGAGGAACCACTTCTGTGCTCCAGCCAGCCCTTTTCAACCATTACTTTTCTGTTGTGCTTGCCTTATCTATGTTGATTTCTGCTGGTTTAGAGTTAGCTCTCTTAGTCTCTGCACAGCACACCTAAACCATGGAGTCTAAATTCATCATCTTTTGTCACTGCCGTAATATTATAAAGCTTATTTATTTATAACTGCCTGGCACAGTAGTACGCAAAGCACGTGCCATCTGTCTTGCTTGACAGGACTACTGGGGGGAAGGAAGGGTCCCACTGCAGCAAGGACCCTCCCTTCCACAGACTCCACTTGTCAAATTCCTTCCTGCATATCGGGTGTTTGAATAGGCCCCGCTGTTTCCTTGAGGTGTGTCTGCTCACTGGGCTTATATCTTAGAGTCAGCTTCCAGCTGAGGCTGTCGCAAATTCAATGGGTTGCTTTCTTACCTCATGTTAGCTACACTCTATGGCTGCCCTGCTCTCCATCCCCGCAGCTTCACAGACAGGGGTCAGTCCTGCCACTGCTTGGTCTCCTATGCCATGCAAACTGCACAGCCAGCCCCACCTGCCTTGCTCAACTTCCTGGTTCCAACACTATCTGTTCACCAGGAAGAGCAGACTCCTCTTGTCTTAGGAAGTTTCTAGAACCACACCTGCTTAGAGCAGTCACTAAAGTCAGGAATGCAAAGAAGACCACATGAGTAACAGTGGGAAGTGCAGGCGAGGTGCACTGAGGTAGCATTGCAAGGGGAATGCTGGGACAAACGAATAGGATTTTAAATACAGAAAATATCCCCTTTAAATATTTCAGTGGACAGCTGGATGTAACACCCCCCAGAACAGCTGGATCCTCCTCTAAGAAAAAACAGCTTTTCTCTCTCATTCCCTGTGATTGAGGGCCCCAGGGGGTACTCGATCCCCCTGCTTCCGTATCTGGTTGTACTGGTTTTGTCACAACATATGCACACTAACATGGCACAGCCACAGTTTGCTGATGAGATGATGTCAAGAGGATGTGACTGCTGGTGGCCTGAATGGATAGTCATTTGGAGGACTGGGAAAGAGGACAGGGGAGGCAGATCAGCCAGAGGGCTGGGCAGAGGTGGGTAAGGAATAAGACAGGCAGAAAATAAATAAAAGACAAGCACATTCAGGAATGGAACAAGATTAGGGAAAATAGGAAGTAGGAATGCAATGATCTGGCTTAACTGCCTGTCACAGTAAACCATGATGTATACATCTGCCAGAGCTTTTCCCATTTACTCTGCAAAAGTAAATGGGACAAATCATATCTACCATGGAGCAAAACCAGAGATGTTAAAAAATAAATCAAACTTGCTCTGGTTGGTCATTTCAAGTGATTTGAAAATCAAAGGTCTGCTCCAGGAGCCAGGAATTGAGAACCAAAGTTTAGAAGTTCCATATGGAGTTGATATGCGTCAGAAGCTCATGAATAAAGGAGTTCTACAGTTCTGGAGGACTTGCTCTTGAGAATTGGAGAGAAGTTAACATCTAAAGCCGGGTTTCATCCTCAGCTATGTTACTTGCTTTACTTCTCAGCATCTGATGATTAGCTACAATGCTTAGCGGCTTCACCAAAATAAATAAGGATATCACTCTTAAAATGAGGACTCGAGATGATCAGCATTAGTGGAACTCAGCAGTGTGTTTATCTTTCACACAAACATGGTTATACAGAATTTGCTGATCTCAGGTAATATTAGAGAATACTAGTTCCTAAAATGAAAGTAATTGTATGCACGCTAGAATCCTCTGCTTGGGAGAGAACTGTGGGTGGTAAATCAGAGCAAAGATACATGGATGTAACTAGGTAAGCAGCCTTGTTGCTGGACAGAACTGCTTCGAGAAGCTGCTTCAGGTCCAGCCTGAATGGCAGAAAGCTGTGCAGAGCAGAGCTCATTTTGCACCTGTTTGGATAGCCTTTGCAGTCTCCTTCCTCTCAGTAAAAATTATACTGTTTAAAGAAAAACAGAAAGAAAAAAGGAAATCCTACAGAAGAAATTATGAATTGCACAGCTTGTGAAAATTCTGCCCACAACCCAGAAGATAATCTTCCTTTCTCTCCCCTCATGCCAGCTCATCTCTGTGACATCTTTCCACTTCATAAATCTCTTCCTTGATTGAGAGGCAGATCTGGGAAACAGCCCCTGGGGAAAACAGTTCCTGAAAAGCCTGCGTACCAAGCCAGAGTCATCTTCTCATTGAGGTACAAAGCAAGTTAAGGCCTCATACACATTGCAACTGCACGAGGGTTCTTGGCACCATCTAGTGCCAAGAAAAGAGACTACGGAAATCATGCTGGAGAGGAGAGGTTCTCGTACAAAACTTGGAGAATCTGCTTGGGTAGTAGGGGCAGCTCTGCTAGCACAAGGAGGCCGAAGTAAATGCTTGCTATCTCCACGTGCTCTTTGGACAGTGGATTCTTCCTGGCAGCAAACAAGTTCGAGCAGTTGCTACATTATATACGGAAGGGGTTATGGAATCTTCCCAGAGGGCGTTAGTTGCTGCTCTTAGTGGCAGCTTTGATGCTACAGGTGGGGACATACATGCCAACCGTGCATACCCTCCCTTCTGTCCTGCAGACAGCAGTGGGATGGCCAGTGATGGCTTCCAGAGCTCATGCCAAAGTCTGGAACCCTCCAAGGAATCCTGAAACCCTGAGCTGCAAATGAAGTTGCATTAAAGGAATATGAAAGACAATATAAGCTAACATCAAGGCCACAGACTGTATGAAAATGGATCTGACAGAGGGTGTAACTACCACTTTATGAGCAAAGGAAAGTCATTCATCAGGGTGCATTACTCATCCACTTCCCTCCTCTCCTGTACAGCAAGAATAGTAAACAGTTGCCCAAGTTACACAAAACAATCGGCATTTAAAACAAAACAATACTTATCGTTTTTCAAGTTTTCCTGGAGCCACATCCCTTCCACATCCCAGGCACATCATCTTTCTTCGTTCCTGAACATAGCCATCACCACAAGGCACATGGAACTGCAATGATACTCAGCCCTCGTACTGAATCTCCAAGAAAGTTATCACCTGGAAAAGGCTACTGGCTTGTGATGTTGACAAATTGGGACATGCGTGCTTTGGAAGACTACAAGCATCACTCCTGCCTGCAGTCCTCAGAAAGCAAGTGAAGGAATCGATGAACTATCCAGGAGTAATGTTCTCAAATCAACTCGGCTCTTCATCTTTCGAAGGGAAGCAAGCCAAGGACCATGCTGAAACCTTAACCACAGGGCCCAGCTGCTCTGTGGACACTAAAGATGCCAGGGCAGTTTCCCAAAAAGCAGGTGTTAGCTTTGGCATCCTTGGCCAATATTTACGTTCCTCCTTGCTGTTACAAAGCAGCCTTTCCATGCAGCTAAGAGTCAGATCCCCAGAGGGATCTGTAGGCACCTAATTCCTATTTCATTGTGAATAAGATGTCTCTGCATCTGAACCTGGAGTACAGCGCTTCAGGATCCCTGACAGGCAAATGGGTGTGGGAGAGTTTAAAGCCCGTTTTTACCCTGTCTTGAAATTCGTGTTAGTTTTCATGCCATATAAAGCAGTTCTGAAAAGCTCCCAAGCCAAAACCCCTGCTTGCACAACAGGGTAATGATTTACATTCACTTTGCTAGGGTGCACATTATACCTTGTGGTGCAAGGAAGCAACAGGGATCCAGACCTTGTGACAGTTAAATGGGAAATCACTGCCATGGCAGGGGATCGGACAGTGTGGGTACAATCCCGTTAGCTGCAGTGTTCAACACCAGAAACATGCAGCACAGTGCAACAGCATCCATTCTGCAGTCCTGTCTCCTTTAAAGACATGGACACATGCAGTTTTAAAGTGCTTTAAGCAGCTAATTATGGTGTCTTCCCCTCCTTTATCCCACAAGATGATAATTGCATTATAAAAATGAATATGTAACTAAGCAGAAACCACAGGAACAGTGATGGCAAAAAAGGAGATGGAACCAGCAGCAGCCTCACTCCACAGTCACAGGTGGAAGCCCTCACATTAGAGAGACTAGCACTCCAGTGCGGTTTCTATAGCTGTGGGGAGGAAAACCTCGAAAAAGCCCCACATCATTTAGAGTCACAAGAGTCAGCGAATGGTTTAGTGCTTAAACAATCGATGTCAGGAAGAGAGAAGATCCATGAGAGTGTGTCCGCCTCTTGCTCTCCCTGCATACCTCTCCCCAGAATGTCTACAGTCATCAGGGTAATTTAGAGAGGAAAAAAAAAAAGACAGACTTGGCTTGGCCTAACTGGGGCTATCACTGTAATTGTGGAAGGAAGTAAGAACATACCAGCAGGGCCCCAGGGAGTAAAGAGCAAAGTAAGGGGAATGGAAACTGTATTTGTGGGACCCTGTGAAGCTGAAGTGTCAGAGAGCAGCACAATGATGCCTGAGGGTGGAGCAGAGCTAAGGCAGCTAGATCCTCCTGAAACAGCAAGTAGCAAAGGATCTGTGTTTGGAGCACAGCCTCACAGCTAGCACACTCTTGGCTTCCTGCAGCAGCTAACACCATGGATGACCATGTGCCCAGTTACCTGGGCACATTCTCCATACATTTAAAAAGAGAGGTATTGTTGTAAACAGCTGCAGGGATGATAAATACCTTTATGCTTTCAGAGAGGAAAGGAGGGGACTCTTCTCACTGCCAGATCCTCACTGCCCCCTGCGGTGCGCAGGCAGCCTCTGCTCTGCCAGTCCATTCTTCCACATCCAGTGCATTATTATGAACCCTCCAGCACACACAGCTAATTAGGGAAAATATCCTTTCCAGCAATTTAAATGATTTTGGCATTTTCAGGAGGGCACATGTAATATTCAAATTACTTCCACTCTGCGCTGCCTTGTCTTGCCTGGCTCATCTTCCCAGGTGAATTTGTAGTCTCTGAAATGCTCTAATTTCCCACACAAGCCATGTCAAATATAATTTTGGTGCAAAGTTGGTAATTATACGTAACATCAGTCTGATGTTAAAAACACTGAAAAATTTAGCAAGAAGAGACGAATGGAGAGACACAAGTCTGAGACCAACGAACGAAAGTCGTGCGGCCCCCTTAGTATTTGTGCTCGTTAATTAATAATAGCATGTTTTCAGGAACTGAAAGGATGTGTTTCCCGAACTGACTGGAATTCACTTATGTCCCAATTACATTGTCTCAGTGAAGAACTTTGGTCGGGTCTCATTGAAGCACCACAGCTAAACCAAAAGCAAAATCCAGGCTCTCCACTGAAGTCCATCACAGCTGCGAGGATATGTAAAGGAGCAGAAATCTCACCCTTGAGCTCAGACCCAGAGATTAGATTGTCTCCTCCTCTGCCACTCTCTGCTGCAAACCCCTCTAGAAGTAGTCAAACAGATTTGCATCAGTGAGTCACCAAGTGTATGGATATGTATTAGAATAAGTTTAATTATAACTGCTGGCCCCAAAGTATTGGGCAAACATTTTAATAGAATTGTTCCTTGGCTCCAAAGAGAAGAATTAACATGAAGAGTGAATTATCTGACCCCATCATCAACTCTTCCCCAAGGATGCCTGGTCTGCTATTTCAAGAAGCATCCCAATTCAGCTTGCTTTTTGACACCATTATCCCAGCACACTGGCTGCCTGTCAAAACCAGTTGAGAATCCCCGAGTTAACCCATTCCACTCAAACCCATGCCTGCAATAACTGCTGAGAACCACAGAGCCATTTGCTCTGAAATGGTTGCTCCTAGTGATCTATTCATGGTATTAATACATTACAGAAGGGAAACCCCAGCTATCTCATCATCCCTGTTTGAACAGCAGTTTCTGGCTCACATGAGGACTTGGACCACAGCTGGTAAGGGAAGCCTTGCTTCACTTTGATCCCAAAGGCTTTATGCAAATAGACAAGAACCATAAGAGGCCTAATTACATAAGTAAATTCAGTACACCCAAGCAAGGGTTTGACCCCCAAAGAATGAGAGACACTGAATAAAAGCTATTATTTCAGAGGAATAAGGTTTTTAAAAACAGATGAAGCCTCAAACTCGAAGCCCCTGGACATATGCAAACCCTGCTTTTATCACATATTAGCCATTGTGTTTGTATACAGGGATTCAAGAGCTAGTCTTGCATTTCAGTCTTGGTGTTTAGCATGTCACACCCCTCTGTCTTTCTTCAGTCCCACATCAGAGAAAAGGAAGAGGCCCCTTGTTTTGGAGAATGAACACTCCCTGGCTCCGCAGCTTGCTCCATCTACTCCCTTAAAATCAGTTCAGACTTCTCATACCCTTTTTCATTCTCTTGAGTTTGTGCTGCTCATTTAACAGTTGCTGGCTGTGCATAAACAGAAAATCCATCATGCTCAGACCACATGGGCCAGAGAAACCCAGAAACTTTCACCACAGCTTTATGTGAAGAGATTAAAAAAGAAGATCTATGCAGTGCCAAGCAAACAATGAGCAGGATAGAATTATGGATCCAGAAAGCATGACCCGTAGTCTTGTTAAGGGCGCTGTGCGTGGGTACATGTGGCAGGGAGAGGGGAGAAGAGAGAAAGCGAAAGGTTGGAAGGGGTCTACGGAAGACCGAGGTATATGTCTTGAACAAATATACATTGATGTTACCTAGCCAGGAATATGTTAGTCCTGAGGTAAACACTGCCAACATTGCTATTGAAACTTACTGCATTTATAAATGTAGCAGCAAAACAAGACAACACAAACTTGGATGAGAAAACTTTTGTTTTTTTCCAGACCTGCTTGGATCTCATCTCGAAGCAGCTGTACCCTATGCACTGACCCTTTATAAACATCCACATATTACCTTATACTAAATACATAGCTTGCATTTGACAAAAAGGAGGCTTGAATTCTCAGCGAAAACTCTTAGGAGGCATCTATCTAGCTTCCAAGAGCAACAGGACCTCACTATATATATATATCTGTTGAGATAATTATTTCATAATCAACCCATTACAACACTAGACACAGAATCTCTAACCCTCACCCATTGACCAGAACACAAAGTAGTTACATTTATACACTAATTACATAATCACGCACATAAATATAACTGATAGGCAGGATACATTTATTTACTTGCCTGTTCTTGAAAATTTCATCTTGGCTGTTTTGATTCCCATCTCACTGTCCAGTTGCTCATTCTGCTTGCTAACTTATTCCAAGTTATCATGGGCTACTTCAGATACTCATCACTGTCTACAGCTTGCTGACATCAAGAAGGCAGTTTTACTGAACATCCTGTGGCCATGACACAATGTTCACATAGCTCATCAAATGCCTTCTGCTACCTCAATTTTTCCAAAACACTGCTTATGAGAGACCACACAATAAACCACATCAATAGACTCATCAGAAATAACCCTTTTCCCAAAAACGGGTTTCCTTTAGCTTAGATAACCCTACTTGGCCTACCCGGTAGTCCCACAAATGTTCTGGGGGCACAACTATGAGGGTGGAATAGGGGCATGAAAAAGCAGTGGAAAACCTTAAGCTTCCCTTACTACTATGAAAGAGACATGGATCTTCAGGAAAGTTGTTAGGAACATCTCAAAACCAGGTTGAGCGTGGAGGGTCCAATTAAGCATTGCCATGGTCCTTGTCCAAACAGGCACAGTAGGCTATCATGCCAATCTAGTAAGAAAGCCATGCTCTAGAATGGGGACTTATAATGTAACTGTGATGACTGACACCTCATATTAATAGATACTAGACCATAAATTCTTCAGAGAAAGTGTATGACTTCATACTTTTGCACACTATCTATGGATAAACAATGGTGTGAGGTTGTGCTTTATGAAGCCCTTAAGACCCTCAGATTAATGTAGCTTTCTAAATGTAAAGAGCGATTCTGCATGGCTCTTCCTTCTCAGCCCAAAATGATACTGTGCAAGAGGCAGAATAGGAAAATATGACATTTGACCTCCAGTTTCCTGAGTGCTAAGTAGCTTTCCTTGCCATTTTGAATCAGGTCTGCCTTTGTCTCCAATGGAAGGCCAGGATGTGGTGAGGTAGCTGGATGAATAAATAGTTCCTTTGCTGCCATGGCAATGGTGCAAACAGACTGCAGCATGTGCCAAAGGAAGTGGTCATAAATCACAAACTGGTCAATTCTGTTCAGTTTCCAAGCAAGAGCTATACAAACTGGTTGGAAAGTGCCTCGCTGAGGAACCAATTTTCATTCTCTTCAGGAAAGTAAAACGTTTTCTCTCTTTGGTGCACTGCTTTGCAGATTATTTAATAATTTTCTCTCAACTTCAGACCCTGCTCCTCAGGCCTGAAAGACTTTAATTTCAGAAGCATCTCCTATTTCCAGTATAGCTCAAACTCTGTCAGGGTATTAAGAACATAAAGGGTAAGACCACATCCCAGTGTTCAGATTCTTTTAATCTGTGATTTAACAAGGAGTCAAATAGATCCAGCCCAGAGAAGCTTGCTTACCTTCAGTGATAATCCTTATCAAGGTTTCTGCAGGGTGAGATAAGAATGTGGAATACATGTTCCCAGAGACCACCCTTGCCTGTCCCACTGCACCTTCCAGCAAGGAAACAGTCTTTACAAGTTTGTCTCACTGATGCACCAGCATAGTATGTATTCTCTGCTGCAAATAGGAACTTCTGTGATGCTTATACATATAAACCCATTCCTTTTGAGACTGAGACAAACAGGACTATCTGCCCTTCACACTGCAAACAAACTTCTGTACTAAACACCATGCAGACACCACCAGCAGCAAAATGAAATCAAGCTTGTTCTTTGACAGCTATTTTGGTTTTGTGGGCTACGACCACTGAAGTATCAGGGAAAGGGGGAGCAGGAGGTTCTGCTCCATCATTTGAGAAGCTGCACCCTCGGCCTCCTTTATAAGGTACCCAGTTGGCAACACTCACCCATGCATGGCTCTGTTACCGCTTGGGGTGGCCAGCTAAAAAAACTCCATTGCAAACCTTGCTGAATCCTGTCAACACTGCATCTCATCTGGGCTAATGTAAACCAGAAACTCACCCTCCATCCCCGGGAGGGGTCAGAAATAGCTGTAAAGCATGAGGGTGCTGACAGGGTCTGCAGCAACGTGCTCCTGTTCTATCATTAGGTCCATATTCACTGCATCTCAGACTCCTCCTGGATGATGCCTAGGTTCATTCTGATGCCAGAGACATTCTGCAGGCAGACACAGGCCTCTTGCCAATTCACCCAATTCCAGTCTGCCCAATTCCCCCCCTAAACTTCACATTCACACCCAATGCTAAGAGAGTGCAAAACTCTACCCAGTCAGAACAGCAGAGCATTTTTCCTTCAGATGCCTGATATTTAGATAGCACAAAGCAAGAAAGGATTTCACTTCCTCCTGCTCTTACTGATAAGCCCTTCTTGATTTGCCAGCCCCTCTAGCTGGTGGGGCAGATATAATAGCACAGAATTATTTGCTAGGCTAAGCAGAAACCTCCTGTCCCAAGGTCTACAAAAGTCAGCAAGAACACAACAATTGATTTCAGTAGACACTGACTAGGTGCAGGCTCCCTAAGAACAGTAGAAGCGCAACAGCTTAACCCACAGAAATACTCATAATGAATAGATGAAATCTGGCAATACTATTTACATAGGGTAGGCAGTCCCTTAAGGAGCAACAGCCAGTGCTGGTATTGGACCAAGAGAAGGCCTCCATGACTTAGTGGTTCTTTGTGAAACACTGATCTGCAGGCTCTTCCTACCCAAGGCAATTTGCTAACTAACTGTTCCATCTAAGGCGGCAGCAGGAAGCAAACAGCTGGAAAAGGGATTTTGCCTTTGTTACAAATGTCCTGTGGCCTGACACAAAATAAAGGACACACTGATCACTGTGTTCAAGGCCTCTGAAAGAATGTAATGCTAACTGAAGTTAATTCTGGACTCCCTGTTTAAACAGAGAATGAAGGAAGAGACAGAGTGAGAGCACCAGGGGAGAAACTAAGTTCCCGTCATTTCATTATTACCAGAATCAAATAAGCGAAAAACTCATGCATCAGGCTTGCATAATCATGAGATCTGAAAATTAATTAATACATTGGATTACTTTGTAGTGACTTGACTTCAGAGCCTTTACAGTGATAGAATTTCAGCCTTCTATTGGAGACTATTGATGTCAGAACTTGCCTTTGACTTATGCAAGCAAGGAAAAAAAAAATCTCACCTAACCATAGGACTCCACAGCTGGGTCTTTATGCAAAATGTCCACCCAATTCAATTCTACTCTCATCATTGTCTTCTGAGGTTTGAAAATGAATTGCCATTAAGCAGGAGGCCAGAAGAGCTAAGCTAAAATCCAGCCACACTGAGTGGTGGTTTTGGTGTTGCTACTTAAAATGGGCTTCACAGCACATGTCACCATAGTTCTGTGCTTTAATTTTCCTGTTTCCCCATCCAACCAGGCTCAAATTATTTTATGAAGTAGGCTGAATGGAAATAGAGGGTACCTTTGGTCAGCAGTGCTTAATCACAAGAGAGGCTGTAGCTTACAGATGTGGTTAACTCAAGGAGTGTGGCTGTGAAGGTCCCAGATCAAAGGCTTGCTGCTGAAGCAGGGGATGAGCCAGCTAAAATTTGGGATGTACTCATGGTTTTGACTATGTAGCAGTAGAATGGTCTCCTATACTTTTTTGTCAAAACCCACCTGGTTTGTTACCAGCATGATATAATCCAGCAGCATCTAATCGGCTGCTGCCACCCTCTGCCTTCCCCCACTCTCAACACTGGCGGATATGTCAAAGCAAAAACATCTCTGTGTTTCTGATCTCCCTGGGGTCACATCTGTTTTGAGTCAGGCTTCTCATTTGGTTCCAATCCACCGATTTCCTGCTACTGTCCATGAAAAAGAGAGTGTGACTCTGTGGCTTCCCCTGGGTGTAATGGTCTAATCTGTACCTTGTTGTGCACTGTAGAGGGGAGGGGGAATCAGTGCTACTTAGGAGCAGATTTCTCTTCCCTTATGATCGCATCCTGTTCTTTGCAAAGCACCTTTATTCTTGCTAGTAGTGGCAGCCCCAGATGTCCTGGTGCCCTCCCTGTATCATCCATATTCCTCCGGCCTCCTAATTGAATCCTTCCCTGGCTGGAACAGGCTTTCCTCATTATGATGACCTGGATCCAATTCTACTCACTCTCCTCCATCTCTCAGTCCTCCCTTGTGAGCAGAAGGCAGGCCCCACAGAGCTTCTGCGGGTGGATGGCCGCACCAGTGAACTGTTCTTGCAGCTACTGTAATGTTGCTCATGAGGCTAACAGAGCAGGAAAGCCCCAGACAGGTACAAGGTGGTAAAGGCATCTTCTCTGCCAAGATTCTGGCAGCATCAAGATGCAGTTTAGTTCTGAGAAATAATACCTAGTTCTTTTAATCTATGGCTTTCAAAGTCATTTATCTAAAACATCAGAGTTTTGCAGGTGGTAAAGTAGTCTAACAGTTCCCACAAGAGCAGTGGCAGAGCCCAGGAGTTGAATGGGTCTCTTGCATCCTCATCCCATAGGATTCTCTCTGTAGGATTTCAGTATCCAAAAGCAATGTTTCACTCTTGCTCTAAACAAGGCAGGACAATATATATAAAACAAATGATCTTTTTTCACTCTCATTCATCCACTGAAGATCTCAGCATTAGGGAAAAGAGTTCAGTCCCCTTACTTTATTTATCCTTTGGCCTTTTAATCTGAGATCGATTAGCCCATGTTGCACCATATAATACATAGACAAAGACCCATGTTTTCTTTGAATGGTCTTATTCTGGAAGTAGGAGCAATGTAGCAGTATTACCACACTTAAGATGACTCTGCCATGAACTAAGTTATAGCCCAAGCAGATCATCACACTACATGTTGGTTTTGGTACTTCAACTGACTTGTTCACAGCTATTTAGCTTATTACATGGACTGCATTAGGGCATGCAGGTACAGCCAGGCTTATGCCTAGGCAAGCAAACTCCGGTAAACTGAGGTACAAATACATTAGCTGTATTGACTCCAAGGCAAGTTCTCAAGAGCATTGGGAGAAGAACCAGTACTGCAAATTCCCCAAGTGCCACCACTTCAACTACTACCCACACTCTTCTACTGCACTAAATACATCTGGATTTCATCAGAGCTTGGATATTATCTCTAAAAATAATCAAGTCTTTGGAAAATAATAGCCCTCTCCCCCCCAACACCAGAACAAAACCTCTGATCTAGAGGCTTTTCAGCATCTCAGGGAAGTAGAGATGCCATTATCATTACTAGAAAGGCTCTAAAGGCAATAGTACAAGGAATGATCTGTAGGGCGCAAGTACGTTTGTTATGAAATAATTTGAATCCACAGAGGAATTCCATATGTGGCTTCCCCTCTGGTGACTAGAGGTTCCCACCTTGGCAATGATCCTGGAATCCCATGCCTACAGGCTCAGCAGCATGGAAGGGGAGGGTGGACGCTGGAGGAGTAATGCGATCATCAGCCGCTGAGGCTGCTGCTTGGCACGCCGACAATGTTTGTTTGCACCTCTTTGAAGATGAGAGATGAAAGTGGCGCCCACATGGGCTGCCTTTGATTAGCTTCTTATTTTTAACATTGCAGCTGCGATTATTTTTCTTTTTCTTGAAGCATTTCTTCTCCAGCACCAGAAACTCTGAGGTTCCCTTCTCTAGGGAGGTTCAACTTCAAGGAAACATAACAAAGAGAAGTGTGAATGTAAAGGAGACTGGACAACTCAGGGCCAGTGGGGACTTCTGTCATTTTATTTTTAATTTTACTTCCATTTTTTTTGCCCGATCCCCCATCCTCAGCGGGTCTCAGAAAGAAAATACTTGTTTACATCTTTTTTAATAGGGAAAATAAATGAGTCCTGGGATTGTACAGAGCTGTCATGAAGAGGAAAATGTCTAATGGTTGAATTCCCAGCTCTGTCACTTGAACCACTCTGGGACTAAGGGGAAAGTCAGTTCGCCCATCTGTAAAATGGGATTTATAATGCGTTGCTTCTCAGGGGTATTGAAGGAGTATGAGTAGCACTGATGGAATGCTTCATGCACCTTGGATAGAAGGGGCAATAGCCCTGTGAAGTGCTGTCCTTAATAGATACTTAGAGGAGTTTCCTTCACTGTGGTACTTATCTGACCACAGCAGCCAAGTGCCTCACAGCTACTGATGGATTTTTTTTTTTCCTCTATTTTCTCTCTGCATTGTCGGATTGCTGCACAGGAAAGCAAGGCAAATAGCAAATTGAATGAAATGAACCCAGTCACAAAAAGAATATATGGCAAAGTCAAGACTAATCCTTTATTTCCTAAATTTCTGACACTTCCGTTAGACTTTCCTCCTAGTTATATGAATTTTGTGATCTGAAGGCCTATGACAAAACTGCCTTCCGTCCTTCCTACATTGGTCTGTCACACTGTGGCTGTCTTCCTACTGCATAAGGAAAAAATGGTCTGAAAGAGGAGTCAATGTTTGTTGCACATTAGGCTATTTCCTATCATAACATTGTTGGTTTTGTTTCTTTCACCTGCTATAGTAGTTTTCAGCCAAGAACTTGGTCAGATGTTAATTCAGTTATCCACAGTGAATGCCCTAGTTTTAATGGGACAATGTCAGGAAAAAAGTTTAACCTGCTGTTCCTTATTTTCAGGACCAATTTAGAGAGACAGTAAAGAGCTATACATACAAGTGATATCAGAGGAAACTGCTGGTAATTAGCACTACCAAAATCTAGCTTCACAAAGCCCTGACACTGGTATGAGCTCAAGTTTAACTTCTGTCAGAGGACCTTCAAATATGCTAGGTAGAACCTGATAGCAACAACATCAATTAACAAGATGGAAAAACATGGAGTGGGGATAAGAGGAACAGCCAAGGATAAATAACAATCAGTTTCTCGATACTCACACACTTCAAAAGAAAAGACACAACCACATATGTTTATATTTGTGTTATCTAGCAAGACATTTACCAGCCAAAGTGAGATGTGAGCACGTGGGTTGAGTAAAAAATTGTAGCATGCTTACACAAATCCAACCAAATCTTAGAGCAAAATATCCTTCCACCAAATAAAGTGCCTGCTAAACCCTCTAAAAGACACTTCAGCCTTTGCATGATAAGTCCAAAAAGCTTATACTAATCCAGGCAAAGCATATAGTTTACCCAGGTTTCCTTATCTTTATGGCATTTCACCTACTCCCAGGAAATGAGGCAGCCAGTTCTTCCAGCCCAGTGCACCATCCAGGTAATCCCAATGCCCAAACACCATCCTGCTCAAATAAACCAGTCTTCCAGGCTCTTTTCAAGCATATTATAAAGAGATATATGGTATAGAATAGCTTATAATATACAACTACTTTAAATTCACCCCAGAGAAACAATGTACTCCAGCCCAACTCCATCCAGTAACACAGACTCCAGGACATTAAATTAGCTCCCTGCCAAATTTACTGCAAGCCATCTGACCATACCATTTAGCCACAGTAAAGACAAAATCTATACCTAGCTACAGTCAGGAAAGCAGGCAACTCTGTTGAAAACCTATTTATATCACTCAAGGAGATCAATGGAGAGCCCAGGCCTGGAGGCCAGCGACCTTGGATTGACACAAAACTTAACAGAAAAAATTAATGGTGTTAACTCAAGAGACCACAGCTGTTATTTCAGAGGATTCAAAAGCTGGCCCTACAGCTTACTGATTAAGAAAAGATGCTTAAGTGGGGACGCATTTTTTGGAAATAGAGCAAATACTCACCCATTGCTGGTGCAGGAGCAGAGGCACAGAGCTGCTTCCTCAAGACACCCCAATGGCTGCCTGTGCCACACAAGCAGTTCCTTCACGGCAGCCAAACCTCCCCAAGTCTGTCCCAGATGTCATCAGGTGTGGTGTGACACCAGCAGTAGTGCTTCTGGAAGAAGTCTCTCCTCAGGCTGTCCCAAAGCGATGCTGTGGTGAGCTTTCCACAGGCTGCCTCCAAAAGGTGCTCCCTCAGGGGCCTTCCACCTGAGGAAAGCTGAAGAGGAGACCTGTGCAGAGGTAGCGCAGGGCAGGCAAGACATCCATTGTCTGAGGGGTCTGAAGGCCACACACGCTGATAAGAGGAATTTTCAGGCCTAGGATTTCTCAATTCTGCCTCAGCTCTTCCTTAACTGCACCAGCCCAGAGCAGCAACAGTCTCTGAGGAGCCACTCAGAGGGCTCTGACAGTCACAAAATGGCGGCCAGGGGAAGAGGAGGCTCCATTCTCAACTTACTGAGGCACCAGCATGGCACTGCGTAGACAACAAGGCCAGGAACTGCTGCATGGACAACGAGGTAAGGCACCCATGGCTGGAAACCAACACTTGCTTGTTCTGTGGCACCAGCAGCTGCTTGACAGACTGGCAAAAATGGAGGGAAATGGCAGCCGCCTAGGCAGCCCCCTGAACAGGCACCTCAGCCCCACACAGACACAGGCCCTGAAGTGGCCCTGACCCAGCACTTACTGCTAAAAAACATCTCTCTGGTGTAAACTCCAGCTATACCAAAGCAACAGTGCCAGGAGGGGCTTTTGAAGGTAGAATAAAAGGCCCCACCCTGTCCCAGCTGGCCCCAATTTAGAGAGGACAGCTGAAAACAGGACCTGCCCCACCTGGCAGGGCTGTCTGGTAAGCCCTGGAGAAAGGGAACAGATTTCTGAATGCATTTCATTGTTTATTTTTCAGTTAAAATGACAAAAATGAAGTTCTGGAAACAGCAGGTTATAGGGACAGTGATGTTCAATGCGAGTTATACAGAGACAGGTTTTAGTTTTGGAGTAGCTGCTGAGTGCCAGTGCGGTGCTGTGGACACGTTGGTGTGCCTCTGCTGCCTTTAACACTCCTTACTTCACTTTAACTTCACTGTTTTTAGGCAAGAACATATTTTTGGGTGTACAGGTCTGTGCACAGCAGGGCTGTGCTCTCTAATGTGGCTATGTGGGCTACTGGGATGCATGTCATAGCAATGCTGACCATGCTCTGATCTTTAACTTTGCTCAGGGACTTTTTTATTATTATTATTTTCATAATTTTTTGCACTGGGTGAGAGAGCCAGGAGGCTGATCCCCAACCTGGGACCAGTAGCTCCCATTCGATGTCCAACACTGGCCCAGCCAGCTCTCGCAGCGGAGCTGGCTGCCACATTGCGGCCTGCTCCCCCAAATGTCACATCTGGCTGATGTAAAACACACATGTTTTGACTGAAGCTTTTTCTTTAAAATGCCAACATTAAAGGAAGGTTTGCTTTGTAAAACTGAAACTGTAAAACTCTTCTGAAACCCAATCTGGGGGATTAAAAGAACCACATGAAAAGGGATAAATATGACCTGGACATTTACTTCCTGTGCAGAAGTTCGTTGAACATGTGCCTCCCAGCCTGTCGGTGCGAAACAAGACCTTGTGCTCTGATTTTCAGAAGGAAAAAAAAAAAAAAAAAGGAGAAGAGAGGAAGACAGGAAATATTGTAAACTGACAACTCTTTTCAATCTCATGGCTAATGTCAGAGACATTGGTTTCTTTACAGCGACATCTCATAAACCTTAAAACCAGAAAGATACACAACTAGTAATATGAAATTTAATATTAATAGGCAAACTATTCATATTCATACTACATGGTAAAATGGCTTGATCCATATTTAACTGTGAGTCAGTGGCAGAACTTTGGATTTCAGTGGGACTAAGATCAGACCTAACAATATGATGGACCAAGTCCAAGGATTCTCTGATGATGTACAGAAGAAATACATGGATAGACAAACAGAACTTCAGCTAGTCAGAAAATGGCTCACTTTCAAACAAACTAATGCAAGATGTTTATATCAGTATTGCCCATTTCAAGTATTAAAACTTGGGTTCCAAAAAACAACTTAAATATTATGAGACTTGAAAGGAAAAAAAAAATCAATTATAGATTCTCGCCATGAATCTTTAAGAAGATACAACATTTTTTCTGGTTTTCTTTACTAATAATGACATGCTAGAAGTTTCTTTTTTTTCAACCAAAGCTGAGATTGTGATTTTTTTTTTTTTCAATTATAGTATGATTTCAGATGATGAGACTCGGGGAATAAAACATATAAGAGCAGGCAATCCTTAAAGTTACTATTGTTCTCAAAATAACTTTCTAATCTCAGGTCCCCGTACATGAATTGCAAAGGACAAAATGCAACATAATGTAAAATTTGACATTGCCATTCTGTTTTGGGGAAAAAAAAAAGTCCCTATATCCCAGTCAAGTTCCCTAGAAGCCAGTTACACACCAATTTGGGATTATATATTTTCTCCCCTGCCTCCACGGACGATGCTGTTAAATGACAATGAAAGTGACATTAGTTGCCTGACAGTCACAATTTGCACAAACACAACTGAAATATATAGGGAGCACAGCACTGAATCTAAAGGTAGACTTCCAACAGAAAACACTGGACTCTGCACATGAAAGGCTGTGGGGCACCTTCTTGCACCACTGGCTTGTAACTGTGGCAACAGCTGACCCTGTGGATGCACATGCAGGATCCAGCTTGAATCTGAGTTTGAAATTTTCTGTAGCTTGGGGTGCTTGAATCTGGAGTTTGACAGTTCAGTCCCACTGTTATTTGAGTTTTTTGGTGGTTTGTTTGTTTGTTTGTTTTTTAATTTTAGAGTGACTAAGTCTGGATTGCTATTGATATTCTTGGATAATGCTCCATGTCCCCTGTCTGAGATATAGACACCAAATAACCCCACACCATAGCACATTTTTTCCAAATACTCTCTCATCGTAACTCGGTTTGATCTTTGAGAAGGAAAATTCATCTATTTTACTTGAAGCTGTGGTTTTCTAACTCCCATTGAAGCCTTTCACAACTTCTGCTATTGTATGGAGCTGGTAAAAAAAAAAAAAACCAAACAACTTTCTTCTTTCTGTCTAGTTCTGGCAAAATTAAAAAAAAAAATACTTTCATAGTTTCAAGCAAGAATCAAGCAACGAAAAGGTGTGTTTTGACGTCATTGACATCATTGCTGAATGGAAAAAGACCAGTTCCCAAGTCCTTTCCAAATCAAAAGTGGACAGTTCCTCAGTCATTTCCAAGCCAGAAAGAGGCCATTTTATGAGCCAGAAAGCATCCATTTTCTGCATCAGTCCTGAGCCAGAGAGGCTAGTGTCTGAGTCAGTTCCAGGGGGGAATGTCTGGCACTTTTCCAAGCTTGGGATTGTTGCTATCACAGCAATTGTTTGGTGATGCCATCCCAATAAAGCTTCATTATGGTGTTCCTCTTTCTATAAACTTCAGTGCCCTCCAGTGTCCCCAGCAATCACTTATCTAATATTAGGATATTAAAAAATATGGAAAGATTTTAAAGAGACTTATTAAAATGCAATTAGCAGCATGTACGACTTAAGCAGTGAGATTATTTAAAAAAACGACTTGATTGTGTGGAATGCCACGCACCTTACAGAGATAATAAAGCTGCCAATCAAGTCCATTTTCAAATTAGGAAATTTTCATTCTTTTTTTACAGCCCCCTAAGTGAATATTAAAACTGATTATTAACCTCGGAGTGTAGCAGCAGCCCCTAAGCCTGCAAGCTCTGAAAGGGAGGTTTCATAACTGTTGGTAGCTTGGGCTTCATTCCCCATTTGGATAGAGATCTCTGTGCTTATTTAAAGGGACAGTGCCCACCCTCTGAATACGGAAATCTGAAGAGCCTGGACGGGTCTCTTCTTTTCAGAAGGAGCAAAGCTCGAGATCTTGACACTGCAACTTGGGAGGCCAAACCAAGCTGCGTGTAACCACCCTGGCTCGGTATCACAGCAGAGTTTTGCCGTCAATAAACTGCAGGTAAGGCTGCCCCCTCATGCCCGATCTGTGAATCTCACCAACTCTTTAAACTCCCTGGCACATAACCTTCGTTTTGTCCAAGCGAAAATGTATAGATTAAATGAATGTTTATGTGGGAACACATACCTTTGTCATACTCAGGCTGCTGTGCATAGATTCTCGGTGTATGTTATTATTCTCATTTTATGTTATTACTTCCCTTGCTAAATGTAAAACCATGTCATTTACCTTGCTGCCTTTTTATTTATTTTTTGTCCTACTGAGCGACAATCAAGTGTGACACTTCCTGCTATTTGACTTTGCTGGCATTTTTATTTCTTCTATAAAAAGGATCTTTCTCTGAGAAATTAAGTCACATTAGCCTGACAGGTTACTCCTTTTGCAGCTCTTTACTCTGCTGTCAAAGTAGATTTATTGATGCTTCCTGGATTTCTCTCCTCAAGCTTGCAAACTGCAAATGACAAATTCTCTGGAAGGCAGTAAGCTAATTCTTGACTAGAATGCTTTATTTTGCAATAAAAGCAGAGATTCAAAGGGAGTTGCTTAGGAGGGGGTAGTCACTGATTCTGACTCCAGAGCAAGAGCATATTTCAGCATGTGCATAACTCTAAGTGTATGCTTAAATTTACCTCTGCTGATCTCTTTGGGACCACGCACAGGCCTGACAGTATGTACTTAGGCATTTTACTGTACTGGTGCCAGGCTGCTTTGCAGGACTGAAAGTCCAGACAATATCTAAACAGGGAGAATGTCCCTGAGTTTTGAAGTATCTAGGATAGAAGATTTTTTTACTGGCACATGTATCTTACGACTACAGCTCTCTATGGAATCTAGCTATGGCACCTGGATCTACTTATGATTCACATGGAAGCTATCTGCACATCTTTTCAAAGTAAATAATCTGCCTGGGTTGGATAATGGGGGTTAGGAGGATGACAAATTGGGTTAATAAAATGTCAGCAAGAGCCAGGTTTTAAGTCTGGAATGAGTCACAAGTGAAACAAGTTTAGTGGCCAGGGTTCACCCTTGATCTTGAGTTGGTATTTGTCTACATCACTGAATAACCACAAGTGATCCAATATAACACAGCATAACTGACAATCCAGCGTCGGCAATATTGTTGGGGTGGAGGAGGGGGAAAGATGTTACTGCCTCTTCAGACTCACGCCACAGTTAATGAGCAGAGCTGAAGAAAGAGTAACCACAGAGATGGCATTAGACTGCCCAGGTCTCTGGGCCGAAAAGAAGCACCTCCAGCACACTCCATGTCTTGCACTGCTACTGAAGTTGGCAGCGTGCCTCTTCTCTACGCCCCAGCCTGGAGCAAGTATTTTCATGGCTCACCCTTTAAGCTGGTCTGGGTGGGGAATGTATGGAGTAGTTTCGTATTCTCATCAGGATGAACTGAATATTCATGATATTTTATGAGTCTGAGGGCTAGAAGGGAAAGATGGGCAGTCAATCAGTATTGAGGTACACCAGTGAAGACATATGGAGATTCAGGGAGACGTGCTGCAGGTGGATTAGTAGAATCGCATATAAGAGTTCTGAAAATAACTGTTGGCTGTTGGGTTTTTTGTTGTTTTGGGTTTTATTTCATTTCCATAAGCATCTATTCACTGCTAAGCAAAGTTTATGATGATTGGAACTGCACTGGCAATGACAAAGAGAATTAAGGAGATATAATGGACATATAATCTTTGGATTCGTGAGATACTAAGTGTATGGTAATGCCAGCACAGTAAATAACTTGGTTATTAACATATTCTAAAATTAGATCTAGCAAAAACAGCATTCACAAATACTGAGACAATTCCTGGCAGAGAAGAGAGATTACTGAAAAGGTTTGAGTAAGTGCTATGAATGGGAGATTGCCAGGCTGGAAAGCAAACTTCCAAAAGCATGAAGACTTTGTCCCAGAAGCAGCCTTGCATTCCTTGATTAGGATCAGCTTCAAGAAAAGCCTCACCATGGGTGCTGGCAGAGCCAGACGTGAAAAGAACAAGCTTTACCTAATGCCAAATTTTCCAGCTGCAGCTTTGACAGTAGGAATTGCCCTGCAAGTCTGTACTCCAGAAACTCTGAGCACAGAATTACACAAACGGTAAAGCAGCAGGAAGACTGATATGCAGCAATTCAATATATTAGACTAACCAACTAAAAAATAACCTTGCATTATTTGTAGCAGCTTATTGAGTAAGGTAAGTTTTGACCCAAATTTTCCTGAACACGGAAGAAGTGAATAACAAGGTGACACAGAGGTTGTTTCTATGTTCTTCTCCACTCCTAAAAACAGACGTGCAAAATCTGAAATAGAAATCTGGATTTTTTTTTTTATTGGTGTAGAAGGGGAGAATCCCTACCTAGCTCCTGGGGGCTCCCCGTGCCCCATCACCGCGGCTCCCTCCAGATGTCAGCCACATGCTTCCAGGGCCATCGCCTTCCCTCGGCTACAGCTGGAGCCGAGTGCCATGCTCAGCCGAGATCCCTGACAAGAGATCACCAGAGATCTTAAAATACTAAATGCATTCCCTAATTTCATTTCAGGAAAAATGCTGAAATGTCACAGCCCCACCAGGCCTCCCTCAAAATTTTAAAACTAATGCCATAGTGTAAGGGAGGGGATCTAAATGGGCCCATTAGTTTTCTACAGCATCTGCCAAGAGAACTGTGAACATCTGCCAGCCCAGAAACAGTTCAGGAGCCAGGACTTTCACTTAAGTTTTCTTTTTTTAGGATGTAATTGACATGACTGTCCTTTCTTTGGCCTTAATTCCTAACTACTTCCCAAGATACTAAAAGCTTTGGCTGTCCTCTGCACTTTTGCACATAAATCAGAACTACGCTGAGATTTTCTCAATTGGATCTCATCATGGTAGAGCCACTGGAAGCTAGAATGAAGGCAAGCACATGCAGGCCCACCACATCATCTAACCCTGTTCTGATTTCAGGATTAAGATTGTTGGCAATGCTGTTGTTTAGTTTAGGACTAGCACTGTGGGAACAACAGCAAATAGAGATAAATCGGCACTGTAAGACACACTTGTAGCGACAGGATTGGACAGATAGCCTGGATGTCAGGAGTAAATTCCCCTTAAGATGTTGCTGTAGTTTACGATATTGCTCAGAATTGCTACAAATCTTTAGGCAGGTTAAATTTGGGATCTATTTTTAAAACTACATGCATGAACAATAACGCATGAAATTGTGAAAACAGTGAAATCCTTTAACAGAGCGGGAAGGGAGTTGTGTCAAGACTAAGACATGTACTGTGGGTGGGGGAAGTTTGCAAAAATACAATGTTTGCTTCGGACTTCACTGTCTTTCAATTTCACGAGTAGAAATTAGACTCTCAACAGAGTCTGTTGACGTAGTAGGTTTTGAGATGACATCCATAGATGAGAAACTGGGCTGAGTTCAGGTGTTTAATTCTTGTAGTGCAGGCCGCTGAAGAGCTATTGGGTAGCAAGAATTTTCAGTGCCTGAGCTGGGAAGGCTTCAAATAAAGCTTTTGATGGGTCCAAAGGTCTGTATCCCATTAACTGTCATAAGACAATTGGCAAACATCATAATGAATGCAGTTTTCCACAAGGTCTTTCAAAAAGTCTGAGTGTTTCAAGATTTTTATAGCTGTTAGGAGAAAGTCTGTAATGAAAGCACAATTATGGGTGTCAAGTGTCACCAGTTTTTCACTATGGACTTTCAGAATGACCTTGCGGAAACTGGCTTACCTCAATACCTCAGTTTTCCAAGTGGTTGCCTACAACATTAACTGGCAGAAGTTGGATTAATTGCATTATAAATGTAAGGGCAGTAGAGAGACATGAAAAAATTCAGAAAGAGAAAGATAGAAGTCTGTCACCTCTGGCAGTTTCAACTGCACAAAAAGTCCATTTGGTCACATCTGGTTGATCAGTAGCTCTCACCACTCTCATCAAGAATGACTTTCTGTTCTATGAGCATTAGTTCTCCCCTTTCTGCAGCTGTCAACTATTTCTCATGTAAAGGTCTTGCTCCTCTTTCAAAATTACCTGTATTAAGGCAAATTATGTGTTCTCTTCCTTTCCTTGTTGAAAGTCATTTACATGAAGAATCACAGAACTGAGATTATAGATACTGGGGGAGGGAATGCAGAAATATAGTTAAGACTGGAAATTTGGGTGTGCCTCAATTTATGGTGGACAGACAAAGAACAAATGTCTGATGTCATAGTAAATCATTTATATTGCAAATGATTTAAAATAATGAAAACCCATATGCATTAAATTTTGCCCTGTACATCCATTTGACATATTTTAAGTAGACAAAAGATAGATTTTACATAAATCTTCAGTAAATGTACTTCGAAAAAATATCATCAGGCAGTAAAACCTAACCATTTTAAAAACAGTCTTTGTCTTACACTTGAGCTCCTGCTTCAGTGTGCATCATTCAAAAACAGCAAAAAACTACTCCAGACTGTCTGCCGAGAAGAGAAGAGAAGAGAGAAGAGAAGAGAGAAGAGAAGAGAGAAGAGAAGCAGGAAAACTAGACAAAACAGCTTTTGAATAGATCCTGCCAAAGCTGTCCTTCACACTGTTACAGGAATGGTTGCTAGATCTCACCAGAGCCACCTGTGGCTTTGCCTTTGAAGGAGTCTATTTCCAGCCTCCAGTGTAAATACTAATGTTTGTATTCAGTATTTAGGATCTGACACACACAGACAGTTGCGATTTTATAGACTTGAAGCTAGCTCTCTAGCACAGTTCCCAGTCTGTGGATTTTATCCTTTGGTTTGTGACAATCTGTGCTGATGGAAGTTCATGCTCTTCTATGCTGGGAGTTACTACACAATCTAGCAAAAAAGGTCCCTGAATCCCAGCTCCAGTACACTGTAAGAGGCAACAAATTCCTTTGGAAGATGCCTGGCACATCTTCACCAGGAACTTAGCTCTGGGAACTGACTAGATACCTCTGAGAATCACAGGCAGAAATTCTTCCCAGGCTCTGCTGTGGATGGTCCAGAAAGGCAAGGGAGGTGACTTGCAGATGGTTTGATGTGACTCTGCCAAACAAAACAGAATGAAGTTAATTTTGCATTCTCTGTTCACAAGATGCAAACATCTGACAGTTCCCACAGGTACCAATCAAACAGGAGGGTGGAGATGTCAGACACTACGCACTGCTGTGCTTTAAACCCTGGTTCACAGCTCAGAAACAAAGGTAGCAGTCAGCACCCAACGGCCAGCAGTAGCTTGGCCAGCGGTAGCTACGGAGCTCGGAGGGGCCTTTTGTCACCACTGCTGGGTTTCCAACTCCCACAGAACTTTTTTAGTTCCTAACAGAGCTCCCGCTCAGGCCGATCCTTCTGTATGATGGGGCTGGGTATGCTGAGCAGCAGCCAGGACACCAGCACACCTGGATGGCTGACCCCAGCTGTTTCAAAGACACGCACTCCAATCAGCCTCACTCTCCGATAAGTTAATTGCCTATTCTGATTGTTTCTGTCCCACTAATACTCAGCATCTGTCTGGTGGTAAAACAAGTAGCAGCGGCGACTCTTTGTAGTGTGTCAGTTGGGGAAATATGGCCAAAGGTTTTTTTCAAAAGAGCTACCAGGGCTGAAAGGACCCACACGTATGGGCACTGACTCCTTCTGGGTCTTTACAAGAGCCAAGCACGTAAAAAATCTGACTTTGATTGTGTTTGCTGGGAGATTAAAGAACACATCACCCATCCTAATCAGTTTTGGAAGAGTTAAGTAAACAAGGACATGAACCAAAAGGAATGCAGAAACTCTGCCCCTTTAAGAAACAGGACTAAACCATCTCAGGTTGATTAAAAATGAGGCAATTGAAATCATGGCTTTACAGGATCATGGGAAAAGTGCCTGAAATATTTCAGGCACTATAATGAAGTCTTAGATGCTGTTTCAACTAAGGGGGTTAGGAGGAGTGAGAACCATGGACTAAGTGATCTTTCCAGATACTTTACGTGGGTGGAAGCTGCTTATTTTGTTTAAGGGAAGCTTTTCTGTAGTAGTTGTTTGTAGACTTCTAGGCATTAGTAAATTTTTGTGTTGATAACTTGCTTGTGCATGGAAAGCTCTATTTATGGTAAGTATTTCTGGGGAGGGGAAGAAGTAATTATTGCAAATGTCCCTGTGGCTGTGGTGAAAGGTCATTCAAAGAAAAAGGGGGAAAAGCAAGTATTGCAAAACACTACTTTTATTGTGTGTGAAAGTATCTTCAGTTGTAGCTAGGAAAAAAGAAATACTACTGATCTTGTTCCTTCAAGGGAACAGTGCCTCCTTTTCTATTATATAGCGTCTGTTTAATTGGAGGCTCAGATGGCTTTAAGTTACAAAGATAAACAAATAAACTGAAGGGTGTCCTGCTCCCTCAGGCAACTGCATTCAAGGTGGGCTTTATGCGGTGCACGTGGTAGAGAAGATTGTGCTTGGGTATGAAAGAGTAGGGTAAGGCTGATCAAAAAGATGCAGACTACTTAAGGGCACGGTCCTAGGGATATGGCTGTTTTGTTTTCTTGCTATGTTTCTATGTTTTCTTCTTGTTTCTATGCTGCTCAGAATTTTCTGCAGAGAACACTTGCTTCATGTCCAGAGAGGGAAAGCTGTGATCATCTTCCTCACACTCAAAATAAAGCAGGAGCAACTTGATGTTGGGGGAGAAAAAAAAACATTTCCACTGAGTAATGGTGAGAGATGGGATTTATTAACTATTGGCAAAACCAGGGCAGATTCTGACTACACTGACACGCCATCATTCACTAAATCCTCCTGCTTTCTACTGCTCTACGACTAGATATAGGCCCAAGCACTCCGTGTTTTTCAGTACCCACAGTTGTGTGGGGTTTTTTATCATGAGGTTATATTTAGATGCCCATTGATGTTGTTTTTCATCCCGAGTGCTTTTGGGAGGGTGAACAGCTGATCATTACACTGAGTTTGCTTGTACCCATGAGCACAGTTAACCTAGAGCAGCAAATAGTTATTGTATTGCATTTTGTTTTGTGCCTGTGGGCACACTTAAGTCAATATACATGATGGCTAGTACCATGGTATTGCATTTATCTACACCCATGGGCACTCCGAATTGCCAGTGTGAGGGAATTGGTGAATTAACTAGCTGTATGCCCGCTGGTGTAGTTACTTCAAGAGCAATACTACTGTTAATTGCTTAACTTAAATCTAATCATAATGCAAAGTAGCAGAAGGAAAGTGCTGCAAGAATCCCAGTTCTTACAGAAAACAGGCAGTATCTTTTCTATAATTGTAAGCTTGTTTGTTGCTAAAACTGAGGAACAAGCTCTTGGGGCAGAAGCTCTGTTGTGAGTAACTGCCCTTCTTTCCCTGTCTGTTTTACAGCCAACAAGCTGCACCAAGCTCATCGTGCTCTCCAAGCTTTTACCTGCATGAAATCTAGTTCAGGGTTGATGCTTACTCTGCTCATTAGTGAAATTACCACCCCAGATGCTTTGTTAGATAGAGGTCACTCTGGCTGAATGCCATGACAACCTCTTCAAATAGCGCGATTGCTAAACTATAGCCTTGACTCAAAATGGTGCAGTAGGTAATGTTGACACGCTGTAATTACTGCTCGGTCCTCGCAGCATGTTCAAACAACGCTGACTACCTCAGTGCTGACTTGGCACCACCAGAACTGGGTTTGGGACGTATATTGTGGATGCCTAGCAAATGTAGGAATTTCAGGAGAACGCCTACATGGAGCATTAGCTTATCTTGTTAGCCTGTGTCTAGTCAGATCCTTTCAGAACTGTTGAAAAATGGTAATTAAATGATAGGGCTGAGTCTGAAGCTACACAGGCATAGATGGGCTAGGTTTCAGTGGTGCTGAGAGCCAATTTTTGCAACGGAAGAAGTCTTAAGCAGGAATCTTAAGTACTCAGCAGAAGACATTAATGCAAGGGACTGGATTAGCCTTTCTGAGCAGTAGGGTCATCTTTCCTTACTACTAGTACTTATTTTTACTTCTCTTTAGGAGACCAGTGCAAGTAAGGACAAGCTAGATGGGCACATGGCCCACATGCAGACTGGATGGGTGTCGCAGAGAAACAGAAGAGGAGAAAGGAGGGAGAAGAAGGTAGTAGAATTATTTTCATTATAATAGCGTGGTACAGTCCACTGGTTAAGTCCCAGAGCTGAGCCGGTTAGAGAAAGCTCTGCAGCGCACTTCTCTCCACGACAACGGCAGGCAGGACTCTACAGCTCTGCTAATGGCAACCCTGTGTGGCTTCCTGTTCATATCTATCTTGCAATGAAAACTGATTGGGTTACAGATGTTTCTGGTGCAACTTGCAACTAATGTGACTGTGATTGATGGACCAGATAAGCTTATTATTAAAGTATCAGAATAAAATAACTTGCAGATGTGGAATGGCAATTATCCAGATATAAAATGATTGATTAAAACTGTAGAACAGCTACTAATTTATAGCTTTAGAGTATTATCACTGCAGAATAAGAAAAAATGGAGTGTTTATCTAGAGGGCTATGCTATTGAAAGCAGATGATTAACCTTATAAAAGGAACCAGACCAGGTGGAAAATACCATGTTTCTGCCACTATGTTTTTCTCCTCCATGTGGTTCTTTTGCACCCAGACTTGTGTAAGGTACACGAGCAGAGATGGCTTGGCACAGCAGCCTAGCTAGCAGTCCTTCCTGCGACTGCAGCTTAGGAAAACGTACGTAGATGGGGGGGGGCTGTTCTGTACCTTTTAAGTCAGAAAAGTGGCAGCAAGAATGTGAGATTCCCTTAGCCATAATGGGTTTGGAGTTTGAAGTTCAGAAGTTTATAATGCTGCATAACAAGATTTAACCAATAATTCTTTCCATGAAGGGGAGACTGGGTCTAGAGAGGATTAATCCATGTTATAGCAAACCCTTACTAGGTATTAGACAGGGCTAGCTAGCTTTCTTTAACTTCTAGCAATCCTACAAAATTGTTTTATACAAGGTCAGAGCAGGGTACCAAGGGG
>Ga0065711_1029684_pt1 | contig 35228 bp, 23 predicted proteins | sample Hoacrofraction12_FD_59098 | JGI IMG/M metagenome (GOLD analysis project Ga0065711, IMG submission 59098) | Hoatzin crop microbial communities from Cojedes, Venezuela - Epithelial fraction 12 v2 (version 2) | ecosystem: Host-associated > Birds > Digestive system > Esophagus > Crop | place... | reverse complement strand
AAGTTCAGAGACAAAAAAACTTCTCCTGTCTGGTGCTCATGCTGCAATAAGTTTTGCAGTCTTGGAACCTCTCTCTTATTTCCAAATGAATAACTCTGTGATAATGTAAGTCAGGAGTTTGGGGGAATTTAGTATAGATTTTGAGCCTAAAAGAATGAGGCAGGAGAAAGGTGGAGGATACAAACAGAAAGAAGCAGCAGAGCTAAGTTTGCACAAACCCTCTAATATTAGCTTTGTGTTTTATACTTACAGCTGATCTTGTTAAAGTTCCACACTGTAAATTGGACTCTGCTGAATCAACAGACACAAAAGGAAAGCTAGCCAAAACCCAAAATAATATCTGAGTTTCACTAAAAACCTGAAGGATATCAGATCCATCCTTCAGCCCGAGGGGGATGAAAATGAGTTCTATTCACAGGAATATGCTGAGAATCAAGTTTTCTAAATTAAATGTTTAATATAAACATTTGATGTGTTGGCACCTTCAAAAATTTTATTAAATAATTTAAAACTTTTTTTTTTTTACAATTCAACCAAGTTGTGCTGTTTTTAAATAATTAACTTTAAACAGCATAATAAAAGATCTCAAATTTCTGTTCCCTCTACACAAGAGAAGAAGAAAGAGGAAGGTCAAAAAGCTGAGATCTGAATGGGAAAGTCTGTGTGTGGAAGCAGTGAAGGTAGGGTAGAGGAATAAAACTGGAATGGGTTAATAGCGTCCCCATCAGAAGGTCATGAATGTTACATCTACATGCAGCTTCCAGAAAAACAAGACAGCAAAGGAGACATCCAGAAGAAAGTAGGGACAGATTGAACAAAACAATAGGTTGAAGCCAGTAAGAGATGATGGCAAGAAAATAAAGAACAATTTGGAGTCATTAGACACCCAGATAAGGCCAGTGAGCATCATGCTCATCAGCATACCATCAGCAGAGATGCCTAGTGACTCACTGACTCCGTTTGGGGACAGAAGATCACAGGCACTAACAGCTCTTAACGGGTGCAAAAACCAGCACATTGTCCCCAGTTGAAAAAGAACTTGGAAAAGGTGATGAGGACTTGAAAGCCAACAGGTTTTTTCCCTTCTGCACCCTGAAAGAGCCTTTCATCTGGCATCTAGAGCACTCCTGGCAAAGTGGCTTTGGTCCCTGCAGTACACAGAAGCTGAGACTCAGTCTTTTGCTTCCCAGGGACTGTTAGGAGGGGGAGCAGAAGCCTCCCCAGTGACACAGGCATTGGGGAAATGCAGGTGGAAAGGAAAAAACACATCCTGGTCACATCTGTGGCGGGGAAGGGGAGGAGGGGTAAGGAAATCTTTTTAGGGCATTATTTTGGGTGATGGATAGAGGGTCGCCTTAGTGCTCTGAAATAAGATGCCTGAGGGAATTTGAAGAACATTTTTTATACCTGGTATTTCCTATTAACTCCGTGGCTTCCTCCTCAGCTTGCTGGGTAGCTATACCCCATCCCAGGGACTGACTTGCCTCTGGCTCTCTGTTGAAATTTCAGCTCCCTAAGCCTAGGTACCGGACTTCACAGGCATCACTTGCAACTGTTTCATTGAGAAAACACTTTTCATTTTTCTAAGAATCTTTAAAATCTTGTTCCCCTGCTAAAATTTAGAGATGTTGCCTGAAGTAGTTTGGTTTTTTTTGTTTTTTTTTTTTTAAATATCTGTCTTTGGCTTTGCTTTAATTGGTGAAGTGACATGCCAGTTACCTAATTATAGGAATAGCTGAACACTATGGCCTAAATCAAGTCTCTATACCTTACAATTTGGAGTAAGGATGGCAAGAAAAAATGCTGACTCTGTCCCTTTAGCCAAAAATTACCTGGTCAAAAGACATGATGCAAAGGGTGGCAATAACAATAGAAGCAGAGTTTGGGCGGGATAAGTTTGTAATTTCAGGGAGAAATTAGATTATAGGAATCTGGGTAGTTTCACTAAATGAGACTTTTATACCCCATCAAAGATTGTATCTGGCATCGTCTTCAGTAACAGTTCTGTGATTTTTTAGAAAGAATATTTTGTTTGCATCTTTGGTGCTAGGATAGCTCCTCCTCATTACAATACCTTTAAGATAACTCATTCTGGGAAAAAGTCAGGAGAGAAATTGATGCCTGTTGAATACTACTTAGTTTTGTAGCCTATGCTGACTCCAGTTACAGGGCTCCCTCTGATATTTCAAACATAATATAAAGACTGAGGCTCTTTGCTTGATATACTGCGTGTTGATGAACTACTGCTTAACCATTGGTCTGCGTGTTATGTCTACCAATTTTTTTGATCTCTTGCAAGTCTTGGACCGTGAAAGAGAAAATTCTTTTTTTGTTATTGTTTTTTTTTCTTGGGGCATTTTGTTGTTTTTTTAGCAGCAAGCCAAAAGAGAAAATCAGGTAGTTTCAGTCTATAAATTCGTAATGGCCAGATGACAAATCTGTCACTCCTCTGTATGATTGAAGTATTTGATCTGTTCAGGAGCTGCCTATTTCAGGATGACATTAGTTACCACAAATTAGTAATCAAGCTAGATAAATCTGGAGGAAAAAAAAGAAAGATTAAGGATGTAGTGAACAATTTATATGTCTCTGCCAGTCACAACAGCTGTTAGAAATGTCTGTTAGATGCTTTCATCAGCTTTGCTTTCATCCTGTGACTAACATGATAGCTGAAAAGAAATGTACAGGCTTTTAATTTTTAAAAAAAAAACTATTTCATACTATGAGTTACTTTAGACAAGAGGTGAATAAGAGGGCATGTAAGAAGTATATTGAATAAAGAAGAAAATGAAACATAAATTATATAGTCAGACCCTCTCTCACAACGAAAGAACATTAAAAGAAACTGGAAGACAATACAGTGTAAAGCTAAGTATATTTGCAGGAAAACACTAAATTAGAAGTACTACAGATGGTACAGACTTGATAACTCATTGAAAATATGACAAAGTTTCTCATTGGCTTTAATGAGCTTTAGTCCCTTGTTGTGAGATGAATTTTAAAGCTGAAAGAGGGAATATGAAAGAGACTTATGCCTAGTGGGAGGGGAGCACACCTTGTTCCGCTGGGGATTAATTTTGCTGTATTTCTGCCAGTGGAAGGCTTTGCATTGTAAGGCATCAGCTCAGAGCTGGAGAGAAACTCCCTCTCTTTGATCACTGTGGAGAAGAGAGAGAGATTTCTAGGCTCCTACCAAAAGACAGGTCTGTTTGTCACCAGCTTGAATGCCAAGAACAGATAAAAAACATAGCACCAGAATTTCTGTTAGAAGATATGCACCTGAGGCTAAAAGGCATTCATTTCAACATGTAGCAGATCATAGAATGGTTTGGGTTGGAGGAGACCTTATAGATTATGTCATTCCAGCCCCCTGCCACGGGCAGGGACACCTTCCACGAGATCAGGTTGCTCAAAGCCCCGTTCAACCTGGCCTTGAACATTGCCAGGGAGGGGGCAGCCACAGCTTCTCTGGGCAACATGCAGCAAATTTCAGAAAATAATTCTTATTAGGACTTAACTGAATAGATGGAAAAAGTCCAATGGGGCAGGCAGGGAAGATAGTTAAAGCAGTGGAAACTTTTTATCTTCAGTGAAATTTTTTTGACCTGTGGGAGGAAAGGGAAACAACAAAGATGAGGAACAAATGGCTCAAAGGTTAATAAATCTTCAAGGGAGGTTGGAGGACTTGGAAGTGTGAATAGAGAAGGGATTACCTACCTCGCAGCTGAGGGAAATAACATTCTTTGGGATGAGGTTGGTCTGAACTGTCGTGAAAGGCTTTAAAAAAAGAATAACTTTCAGAGGTATGTATGTAGCTTTACGAAAAACTATAAAACACAGAGAGAAGCACTGAGAAATGAGGGTACAGCAATAAGTAAAACAGTACCAGATATCAGAAGGACATCTAGTTACAGGTGAGAACTTCAGGTAAGTAATGTAATTAGTGAAAGGCCTGGACAGTAGAACAAAACTGTAAGGAGCAACTGAAAGTCTTGTGCTCAGTTCAGGACCCCAGATGTCAAACAGTGCCACCAGAATCACTAATGTAGGACCTGAGAGCAGTTATTAACATGGCAATGATGGCAAAACACAGCTACTGACAGACACAAATCACTCCAGAAAGACAGATATAAAAGTAAAGATGATGAATGCCACTGCATGTGGTTCTGTATCAGATGCAAAGAAAAAAGAAGAGCTAGCCAGGAATAAACTAAAATCTGCTTCAAGATAAAATTCATTTTGAGGAAGGTTAATAAACCAGATTGTGATGGCATAGTACTGTAATAGAGTCCCTGGATCAGATTTGGATAGAAAAAAATGATGTAGAAATCAGGCAGGAGAGTAAGTACGGAAGATCATGTCAGCATTGAAGACCTTAATTGCCTAATGACAGACCTGACAATGTAGTTACAGGTCTATATATTGTGGAATCTCATAGCTGACAGAGTTTTTCATCGGCTAACCACTAACAAAAAGAGATGCCAGAAGTGATTTCAGTAAGACATTAAAATGTGATCAAAATGGTGATTGTGGGGGTAGAAGGGGGTGGGGAAAACTGTTATCCCCAATCATAACTTTATTTCTGTTAAATAGAAGATTGATAGGGTTCTGTGATACATTTTTGAATTTCAGAAGCTCACATTTGATCGGTGAAGAGAACTGGTCATCTCAACTAAGAGCTCAAGGGCTTGAATGTAGAAGAGGTTCAGAATTTCTCGAAATCAAATAAATCTGATTTCTAAGAAGGTAAAAATGTTATCAGAAATTGAAATAGATTCAAAATCCCTTCACAGGATATATAAGGATTAAAGAGTGAATTTAGAAAAAGTGGGACAAAGATTGATTTAAAAAAAACCTGAACATTAGAGATCAAGAACTGCAGGGATAAAGCAAATATAGACTCAAGCAGGGCTGAGTTTGATCTTACAACATTAAAACAAAATAGTAAACATTAAACACTCTATGTACAAAAAACAAGCTACACAAATAAAAGCAGAACAAGGAAAGAGTGGTGATTAGCAGTTTGGATGATACTGGTACAGTCCAAAAGACAAAATGAAACCTTCATTTCAGTTTTTCCTAATGAGGGAAAGTGGTGAATAAATTGGAAAACCAGCCTACTCGAAATGAGGACAGAGAAATTTCCATTGCCAATTCAAGTCAAAATCATTCTCTAAGTTTAATGCACTGATATTTTGAGGAACCAATAAACTAGGAAATTCAATGAAAAGAAACACCACAGTAACGAACAAATCAAGTGTCAGATTTGATAGCAAGGATTTTTAGCAGTTCAGTAGGTACCAGAGGACACTTTATGCACATAGCTAAAACAAAGATGTCGATGAACAGTCTGAATTTTTTTCCAAAAATCCTCACAAGAAAGTTGGAAGATTCCTGATGAAACTTGCAGGTGTCACTCAGAAGGAAAATGGTGTCAGTGCAGAAAGCAGAGGAGATTTTGTACTGAATGTGCTCAAGGAACGGATGGAAGTCAGTGGTGCAACCTGCAAGGTACCTGTTACACATTAATAACTTCTGCTTTGATCTCTGGCTTGTTAGAGAGAGATAACTGCAGCGTAGAAACGGTTGAGTGGTGCATCAGTGAGCCTGATGTACTAGAGGGGCACAGGATGCCTGAACTGCTGCTGGCATACGGCCAGGCTGAAGGAGGAAGGGAGGGAGGAAGACTTGGCTACCAGATGCATTGGAATGGGCATTTCCAGTAGCGATAGGGGGGGGCGCTGGGGGAGAACTAGAAGTCTACTCAGTTCAGTGAAACAACATCTGAGGGGATAAGATTTCTCTCCATAAAAAAATCAGAGGCAGGGATACGTACTGGGAGGGAGAATTGTTTGAATTAAATGACAAGGCTAGTGGAAATCAGGGGGTTTCAACAGGTCACAATAAAATTAATCTAGAAATTCGAAGGTTTAAGTACTGCAGGAGTGATGGTCTGAATGAATGAGGCTACCAATTGGAGTATAAGGAGTCAAAACAACTTCTGTTACAGGTAGTGCCGTCAGTCTAAGAAAAGAATTGAAGGCTATACTGAGTCATGATATCTCAGGACTAGACCACAGAGGCCCCTTCTAATTCCTAATTACTGGAGTAACAAATTCCAATTTTTCCAAACTTTTTTCCTACGCAATTCTTCCCTCCTCCATGACTTTTCAGAGTTTTAAATGTCCAACTGAATTATTCAAGGGAGTTCTCCTTTGTCACCTTCATTTTGACAGACTTCATTCTTATATCTTCGGTATAATTTTTCTTGCGAAATTGTACTGACTATTCAAACACTTGAAGCAAAAATCAACAGAAATTGGAAAAGGAAAAACTAATCTGAATTGAATGCATAGCTTATATGTATTAAAACTCAAGTTACAGACTTTGTTCATTTGTCCTTTCCAATAATTTTCAGGATATATTACTTGAAATCATTGCAGAAACATTGAAAGACATTCAAGCTATCAGTACAGCAAAAACAAAGCCAAAATCCTAACAAAATGAACAACAGAAACTACATAACAAGAAGCTAAAATTCTTTGCTCTAGCAATCAGTCTTATTTCAAAACTAGTTCATCCTTCGTTCCTGCTGCGCCTCTTTAGCAGAAATGTTAGTGCCTGGGTCTCTGTCTGGCCTTTGCTGTAATTAGTGTTAAAAGTTCTGTTCAAAGCACCTCTGAAGCAGTTGTCATCCTTCACTGCAGCTTCAGTCCTCAGCAAAGCTTAGCTTCTCTTCAAAGTACGAAACATCAAATGAGTCTTAGCATTTTCAGAAACAAACCTTAGTTTGACGCTCCCTGCGTCTTTCTCCCCATGACCTAAGCACTATTGTGGTTCAGCAAAAACTAATCCCTTCCTCTGAGACCTCCTGCCAAGGACTGGGAATACCACGTGGGTTTGATTTCTTATGCTGCAGAAGCGCAAGCCATAAATTTCAAAGACCCTCCTGCTAATTTTATTAAGGAAAATGACATCACTCAGCAGTCCTGAAATTCTAGTTCAGTGCACGTAGGGGGAAAGAAATCCAACAAAATCTCTCTCAAAGCATTTTCGTTATTTAAGTTTCAAATCTCAGATACCATAAAAAGTTAATCTTTTCTGCCTGTAAGCTGGCTGCATAGAAAATGTTTGGGTTTTTTTACCTATCTTTGTTAGACTTGTAGGAAATATCAGTAGCAGAGATGAAAAATGCAGTTAATTTGCTGACTTAACATACCTGCAGATCTTTGCACACACATGAGTTTTCACGTCCATATGCTGGCATGTAACTACATGTCACTGCAAACTACCAGCTGAAACGTTTGTCAGACAATCCCTAAACCAGTAAGATCTCTCCTGAGTTGCATGAGGCCCTTCATCTGGTAGATGAGCTCAGTGCCTACGCTGTAATCCACTAAAGATCCCACTCAGTTTGCTTGAGTGTTTGCCCAACGGATATTGTCTGACAGTACATTCAATATATCTTGCACTGAAATTCAGAGATCATTTAAATGTTCTAGTTTGTGTGTCCCCTTTATTATTCAGCATATTTTCCTCCGAAATCCAATTCTGTTTATACACTTGATTTATTTTATGTCTGTACATAGTTTTAGTACTTTCCAGAAAACTTACCCCTTACCAGTGACGGATATTTCTTGCCTTTTTGGCTCATGCCAGCTTTTAAATACACTTCTGTAAAGTGATCACTCAGGGTTGCTAGGTTTCCTTGAAGAAAAGTAGCCCAAAACATTGGTGTGGGGAAAACCTATGGGCATATGCCAATACGCAGGCTTTTGCTCCAACCATACAGCATCTGTTTTCCTCTACTTAACTGTGATCCTAAATGATCACAGTCTGACTCGCACAGATTTTCACGTACTTTTAAATAGTCTCTTAAATGTAATTTAAACGAGAGAGAAGTAGATCCGTATGTTACAACCAAAGTCATACGGGAAGCAGTACATGGAATCTAAGGGTTGGTTTAGAGCAGGGTTAAGCTTATGCTTAATTCACTGAAAAGACTCGCACCAACTTCATCTGGAGCTGAACTTGGCCCCTGATGACAACCAAAGCATTCTTAAATTGCATACCACATCACGTCAAGTGTTGTGTGACACTGGAGACACATTTCTATGCCTACTGCTCTAATACTTTGTCTTTTATCTCTTAGATTAGGAGAATCACCATTAGTCATTAGCAATGTTGTACCCATAGCACAAACTTAGGCAAGTCTGTTTCTGTTCAGTAGAAATCACAGATATGATGCAGATGAGAACATTGATCACTCTAATCCAATATATTCTGCCTGACAATGAGCAGTGCAATTCAGAAAAAAATGCAACAACAATGCAGTCACCTATTTTTAGAAGTTTCTTTTTAACTCCCCCCCGTTTTTGGTTGCACATGTCCTGAAGCACGAAAATGTCAACAAGTTCTTTTAATTTTCCCTAGCATAACTGTGAAAGATCTTCTGGTGATTTCTGAACTTGCCTATAGAATCCATACATTTATAAAAGGATAAGTAGACTCTACAATGCATTAATTACACATACAGATAAACAAAGCATTTCCTTTCTTAACTTTTAATTGTCTTGTAATTGTAGCATGGCTGAATTTGAATGACAAGATGAAGTTGCTTTTATTTTAGCTAACTTTAAAATCAAAAGCTGTTAATGCAATTTTGTTTATCCTTCATTTTTCTCCTTATTCTCTTATCTTTAAGTGGTAGGAAGATTTTCTATTGAGTCATACAATCGGATTTTCATTTTGCCATTCATTCCTTGGACTAACCTTGTAATATGAAAGTAATACTTCCATTTTTGGATTAAGGGCTTTGGTGGCGATGTTGACTTCAGGAGCTCCTGTCACCCTTCCCTCTCTCACAATGCCTGCTCTTGTTTCTACTCCTGCAACTCACCAGGTTGTCAGCTGTGTCAAACCAAATGATTGCGTAGCCATGTTCAACCTGGATCAAAATACTCTCTTTAAACACCGGTGTCTCTTCCTCCCTCCCTTTTTCTCTACGTGTGCTTGTCTTGTAAGCTGCCCTCAATCCACAGGGGAATCCAGCAAACAGCTGAACGAAGGGGACAGTGAGCTGTGACAGCATGCAGGTAGGAACTCCTTCAGCCACACTGTTTCCACAAACCCTGTGTCTTCAAATTGAGGCTTCTGTCTGTTAGAGAGGCTATTTACAAGACTGGATTTTTTCCGGAGAGTCAGGAAGGAAGTTTCATTGCTCACATATGATCATCTGACAGATCTGGTGATGTGTCTGCATTAACCCCTTCTCAGCGAAAGCCTCAGCAGCTCTTATTTCTAAACTTCTGCTGATACAGGTGCAGTTCTTGCAGGCTGCGCTTTAGTTAGCTGTAAATGTTGCTTTGACTGATAGCTTTCCCTCGTGTAACTCCACTGCTTCCCAGCTCACATCAACTGCAGATCAGACTCTTCTTTCTCTTACAGCCTTGCAAATATAGTGTGCAATTTTCATTCTAAATTAGTCAGGGAAAGGTGGTTGTGCGTACTCATTTCCTAGTTTTATATAGAGCAGCCAAGAATCTAGATCGTTGCAAGTGATGCAGTAGATATGTCTGATAACAAGGTTTAATTTGCATATATTGATTTGCTCAAATGTCCATAAGCTCTGTATTTTATTCCACATTCTTACAGCTGTTGCTTAAGACTTTGCAGATGAAGAAGCAAAGACCTGCTACCTAGAAAATCTTTCCATCTTATGAAGGTCAAAAAATTGAAGCCTTCTATGACTGTTTTAAGGAGGACAAATAAAACGGTTTTACCAGCAGCTTAGTTCCTCTAGATCTGCTCCTTGCTCAGCTTTTTTGGCTGAGATCTGAGGCCATTTTCAGCCCATTATTTACATCCAGGATATGCTCTTTCTGTCTCAGTTCCAGTGCTGCTTATCCTGATCTGTTGCTGAATTCTGCTCTTTCCTGAAAGTCGTAAGCACTTAAATATAATCTACAGAAGCTGTAGATCATGCCTAGAAACCATCCTGGATTTCTCAAGCAGTGTAGCTCCAAAGATGTTGCAGTTTATAGCAGCCCTGCCCACACAAAGGAGACGACATTAAGGGTGGGCTTTCTTGTGCTAAAGATACTTAAAGATTTTCTAGAAGTTTTTTTTTTTATGTCTTTTTTTTAGACTGAAGCTGCATTACTAGAAGTATGAATCAGTCATTAGAGAAATGAAATTAATCTGAGAATCATATTTCATCAGGTTTTATCATTCAAACTTGACACGTGAACTTTCATTTTGAGAAAAGGAGAGAATGTGAAACACTGACACGCGGGTTTTTCTACTGTATTCTTGGATCACTGAGATTTGCAGATACATGGTCATGTCTGTGGGGTATAACCAGTTCAACCACACAGTTCATCTACATTAGGGCCAATGCCACACCAGCTGCACATGTACCATGCAAACGATGCAACATGCTCGGGGTGCATGGGACAGATATTCTCCATACATTTGCAGTTCACGAGTCTAACTCTTCCAGAAGCTATGAGGCTCACCGCACGCATACTAAATGGCACCTGTGTACATACCCCTGCTCAGAAGAGTCCCCACCAGAAATAAGGCAGTCTTTCCTTGAAAATTAGCTGGTGTGTATTCCAAAAGAGATTAATGTGGACAATAAAACTAATTTATAAACAGAATAATATTCCCCTGTAAATTCTTATGTCAGAGTTTGCTGTACATAAAATGACTACTATTCATGCAAGCATTTTTTTTGAAGGGGGGGAATAAAAAGAAATGCAATTTATTAACAAAAGTGAAGCACGGTTAAAAATGACTTTAGGCTTAAAGTTTAGCAATATGAGTCATCTTATTCAGAACTGGTAAAGGTATGGATATTTTTACGAAGAAATCACTTATGATTTAATTGACTAATGAATCCATTATAGAATACATGGCCAGTTAAGAAATCATTATACTGTGAATAAAATTTCTGGTTTAATGTCATGGATTATTTGGTTAATCAGAAGTTCTGCTGCTGGTCATATTAAGGTGCATGTTGAAGAGCTGAAAAGAATATTGATGCGTATCATCAAAAATGGAGCTTAAATGTCCTTTAAAAAGGTGTTGCAAAAGATATATAAGCATTTTACTTCAAAAATGTAGATGTGGTCACAATGACAGTGATCACCATTCACCTTCTACAAGGAAAACAATTTTTTTTCTTTTTTTGGAGAAGAATGGATGAGAAGGGAAGAGGGAGAGGGAGTGGGATGCCTGATCGCAACTTTTCTGTAATTAAATACTTAGCAATGACAACTAGCAGTCCAAAATCCATTCTCTCTCCTCAAATCTTGAGTGGTAGGGATACAATTCAGCAACTTCACTGGCATTTCAAATAGCATTACCAAATAAAGATTAAAGCAAAATCCTCGATTTCAAGAAAACATAGAAATGCAACATTTGGTAGTTTCTTTTTTTTTTCTTTCTTAATTTCTATAATGCCTTGTACAGAGGAACCACATAGACTGCTTAAGCATTGTTAGAAATGTTCACTACTAGTGATGAAGGAAAGCATATTTATTTCACTCATTTTACTTGCAATCACAGCACATGCTCCCTCCTCATCCGGGTTGTGCGGAGCATTTGAGACTAGTCCAGAGCTCTCTATGTGAACAATTACCTGCTTATAATGCTTTCTACAGGGCTACTGTTTCCAGTTTTGTGGAAATGGAAGAAACTAGGTTTGTCATTTTCTCGTTACCCAAGGGACCCAGACATTTGCCCAGTCTTTAAAACTTGCTGAGAAAATTAAGACAGATCATTGACACAGATTTCGTAGAAAAATTCAAGGTATGTCTGTGCTATAGGTTGCAGCAGACTAATGGATGCTACGCACGATGGTAGGAACCACCCAAACAAGTGGCGGACGAGCCTCACAAGAAGCAGTGCAAGCACAGCAGCGACCTGACCAGAGCTGGCTTTGGTGCCCAGTAACTCCATGCAACACACCACCCCTCTCCTGTCCTGAGTGACCGTCAGAACAGACCGACCCCCAGTCACAGACTACATGAACCGAGTGGACATTTTACAGAGGTGGCCTATAGCCTAAGGGAATGATATCTATGTAAATCAAAGGAGGGCAAGGGGATTGGTGGTTAACGAAAATGTATTGGATAGTGTGGAACAAGGGGTGGAGATTGTACTGGTTTTGGCTAGGATAGAGTTAACTTTCTTCATAATTGCTGGTATGGTGCTGTGTTTTGGATTTTTGACCAAAACAGTTTTGATAAGACGGGGATGTTTTAGTTGTCGCTGAACAGTGCTTGCATAGCATCAAGGCCTTTTCTGCTTCTCATGTTGCCCTGCCAGCAAGTAGGCTGGGGGCGCACAAGAAGTTGAACCCAACTGACCAAAGGGATATCCCATACCGTAAGACACCGTGCTTAGCAACAAAAGCTGGGAAAAGGACGAGGAAGAGGAGGCATTGGGAGTTACGGCTTTTGTCTTCCCTAGTCACTGTTCTGTTTGACGAAGCACTGCTTTCCTTGCAAGGGATAAACATCTGCCTCTCCATGGAAAGTAGTGAATGAATTCCGTATTTTGCTTTTCTCATGCACACAGCTTCTGCTCTAGTTATTAAACTTGCTCTATCTCAACCCACGAGTTTTCTCACTTTTACCCATCCAGTTGTCTCTCCCACCCACTGTGGGGGGGCCGAGCAAGCAGCTGTGTGGTGCTGAGCTGCCTACTGGGGTTAACAGGTAACACCACAGTTAGTGAAACCATGACAACAGCAGCGTTGAACAGGAACAGCACTGTGAATGATTGTTTTTTAAAAAAAAGTATTTGATTTTGAAGCGTATAGTCATCCATTGAAATAAAAAATAAGTTGTATTATATTCCCAGTTCAAAACTATCTACTTGCTATGATTAGATACCTGGGAAATGGTGTTACAAGGGTTGTTGACGTGAGTCACAGTTTGTATTTCTGCACATAACAGCAGCAAGATTCCATATACAGAATGGGATCTCACTCTATCATAGGACTGAGTGAGCAAATCAAAACCCAGAGTGCAGAGAAACCTCTGGTTGTCTTAATGCTTATCTAGAAATGTAAAAACTAAAAGACAGGGCTCAATTCTAGGAGGAATCGCTTGTCACTGGAAAAGAGTTGAAACTTGCCGTAAAAGTTAGGCAAAGCAGATAAATGCCTACTTGGGACTGAAACTTTCTCATCTACAAGGAAGCTCTTCTGTTATTTCAGGAATATAAAGCATTTATTGGGCAATGGCATGTAACAGCAGACCGTGCTTAGGCTGGCAGTCTATCCTGTACGCTAGTAAAGAAAGGGCTTTCCACACTCAGGGCTTCTTTAGAGTTATCAAAGATGTTACTCAGTGGGCATCTACATCCTGACCTCAAATGTGGAGATATTTGTGGGTTTTTTTGCCTTGCCATTAACAACTGTAGCTTCTGCAAAGTCTCGTGGAAAGGCATTTTAAAAAACATGGAGGTTCAACACATTTTCCCCCTAGCAGTTATGTTAAAAAAATTATGGGAGCTTGTCTGCAAGCAGGTATTAGTACACAGGATTCAAGGCTGTGATTTACAGCACTTGCTACTTGCTACTGCTTCCGTGTGCTAGTGCTCATAAATGAGCATTAGTTGCTCACAAGCTTACTTAGCTTTTAAAGCTTCCCTGACCTGGGTGTATGAGCCAGCAGGTGAAGGCAGACATCCTTGTCTACACTGTCTCCAAAACAGAAGTGCAAGGGAATAGAGACATTCAAGTTGAAAGGCTCATCTCTGGATGCAATGGTCGGGTTTGGTTTGGTTTTTCTTTTAAATGCTACAGATTAGTAAACTACACTTCATCTAGACATTAACTAATACCGTGGGGCCTTAGTACTCCAGGTGTCTGTTGCTCAGATGAGTTCTTTAATTGATGTTATGACACACATACCTGCCTTCAGTATACATTCAGAGTAAACAGGCTAGGAACTAATAACGGTTTAGCTAGAGGAACTATAAACTCACAACCTAAACTAGTTGAAATTCATTTCAGATAAATCTCAAAACAGTTGCCATTGTCAGAAATCGAGAAGTAAGCTAAACGACCCTTTTTTCTCTTTAGTAGGGGTTCTTTTAGAAAATTAGTAAAGTCGTCGTATGGATAGTAAACCATTAAAAGCGCTGCTTTCCGTATCACTGATCTTTGTAAGAAAGATGGACATTTGTGTTTTTATCATGAGCCAACTACAATATCTTCCATAGTAACCACAAAACAAAGAAGCTATACAAAGACTTACTTAATTACATACAGACTATTACCCTTTTATTAGCCTAGTGTTACCTCAGAATGTAAACTATTATTTCTATTACATCTCCATAAAGGGAAAAATCCATGTAGTACTAAAGGACAGGCTGTAAGAGGACAGCATTAAACTGCTCCAAAGCAAAAGCTTCAGCTTTTACATGTCTTTGGAGATAGTTCATGGAGGTGAGGTGGTTTTTTCTTGAGTCACCTGCATTTCACATGTGTCTTTTGGAAGGTGCATTCAAAGAGGTCTGTCCTTTGGTTTTAAAGGAAGAAATAAGGCACAAGTGATTCCCATTTTGACTCTTGTAACAGGGCAATGATTGCACCATTACAGTCTGTGTGCTTTATTTCACTGGCAAAGATGTTGTACAGTCCTGAGTCAGCAGTACCTTTGTTAACGCAGAAATAGGGCGTGTACAATTTTACAGTGAAGGTTTGACAATTCAGAAAAGATCAGAGCAATCTTTCTAGGGTCCCAACTTGCTCACTGGTAATTGAAGTGATCATCGTGATCGTTCTTTACGAGCTACGTGTCCTTTTGCCACTGGCAAGTACCTTCAAAGATGCTGCTAAGCCAGGAAGGATGGTTTTCTTGCAAAACAGATGTGTATTATCTCACAAGGGGCCGTATCTTGCTCAGAAATTATGCAGACGTATGCAGACAGAGAGGGCAATCAACTTTTTCTCTTCATCCAGAGCCTGTGAGGCTTACATAAGGACATTGAGTAAATGCAGCCTTTGGACTTGGTGGAGCACAGGGGTTTCTCCCTCACTGTGTTTCCAGGAGTGTGAGACTGCCCCAAAAGGGAAGCGGGAGAAGAAGAATGCTTCTTCTAAGCCATCTACGTCAACTTGAAAAATGTAGAGCAGAGAACATAGGTGATGCACTTTGGAGATCAATTATCCAAGTAGCTTTCAAGTGCCTTGGCTTTATGGCTAAATACAATTAAGAAGGTACCTTATATGCAAATTATCAAAACACACTTGATTTACTCATTTGCCCTTGAGGCATTATGAGAAAAACCCTAAGTTAATAGTAATTACCTCTGGAAACAAACTAAGCAATGTCTCAACATATTCCCAAGGGTGAATTCCCTGCATCAGTTTCTGAACTGTGAAGTCTTTAAGCTTAGTCATTAACATACAATTTAGATCTTATGAATCCTTTGATTCTGGTCATAGAATTGCCCATCAAAGTCTACCTATAAGTCTTGCCCTTGCCTCTGAAATGGAGATGTTCTGGACCTCACTATCCAGACATAGGACTAATCTTCTATCGTATTTTTAATTAATTTCTCTAAAAACTGTCTGTTTGTACTTCAAACTCAGACACAAAAAATATTTCAACAAAATGTTTCAAAAGTCATTAAAAGAAACTTAATTTCTACACAGACGTTATGTAAAATACAATCCTAATGAGGAATACTAAGGTCTCGCATTGATGTTTTATTTTGGAGATACTAATGCTGAAAATTTTTAAATTGTCTTTTTCTATACAGGACTTGTTCTTAACTGGACTGTTACCAGCTGCCAAAAAAATTCCTGTTGATTTCACAGGATTTAAACTCTATTATAACCAATAGCTAGCTATTATTATGTGCCTGGAAGATTCATCTTTGAATCAGACAAATGAAACAGCCTTTTCTAGGTATTATTACTTACTCCTACCTATGTTTTTAGATTTGGCGACAGATACAAATATGAATTTTGACTTCTGCTAATTTGTTGCATTCATTCTTATCTCTGCAAAATATAGTGCAATTGCCAACTAAATTTCAGTCTTTAAGAAAACAAGAAAATAAGGTGAAGATCGTTTTCCATGAATCACAACTGAAATTAAATCCTCTTCATTTTTCTTATGGTTGGCAAACATTTCCAGATATTCCTTTCTAGTACTACCTGTACAACTATTATAGGATAGTATAAGGTAAGATACCCAGTTAAGGTTTCATTGTCTACTAAAAAAAGGTTTTTGTTAAAAATGTTGATCTTCTGTTTTACATGGCTAAATCACCCGAGTAACTGAATCAATTCTTACATTTTAACACATAAATGACAACCAAAAGCAAAATAGCAGCACAGAATTAATTTATCTAAGGAAGATGAATGACTGAAATTAATTTATAGTCTTTGATTGAAAGTTTTGGGTAGTTCTGACTGATTAGCATTGAATAGTTTGGCATGCTGTTATGTGGTGGGAGAGTACATGACATGGTGGGTTAGGTGGGAGCCAGGCACTGCTGATGCCAGCCTGCTGATGCAGAAGACATGTATGCACTGCAGTGTAGTCACTCATGATATGTTAAGTATTCCCGTGTTTTCAAACAGCTGCATGAAGTTCCTTTTGAAAGGACTTGGTCCTTCACATTCACTAGATTCTCCTGCTGAAAAAAATATTTCTGTGCTCTACCAGGTGGGATCTGCATACAGATTAGGAGCAATCACACTACTAGACAACAAAATATGTGTGGTGAGAACTCATTTACTGGTTATCCGCTTGCTACTTTGATGAAGGATACAAATGACTTGCTCTTGTTGATACAGAAGCAGAACTATATTTCACTGCACTGAGCTATTGCCACTCAGATTTTGTCCTCATCACATCAAGACTCTAACTCAATTTATGTACCATAGTTTGAGTTGATTATATTACATGAATTAAGTAGCTTTGTTTGCCATAATATTCTACTCAGATTTCTGATTGTAGAGTTCGACACTCAGAGAAGTAGATGCATATTATTAGCATCTACTAATGAAACTAATAATTAGCATCTACCCTGAAACACGCTAGTGAATGCAGATATCATTTGGCTTTGTAGTTCCGATACTTAGTATTCATAGGTTTTTTGGGGAAGGTATTTTTACTTGTGTTTAAGGCCAGAAGAGAGCATTAGCTCATCTACTCTGACCTTATGTATGATATCTGCCATTGAATTTCAGCCAGTGGATACCAACAGCTAATTTTATAAAAATACATTTAGTCTGGTACCAAAGATCAACAGTTAGATTTGGTCTCTTTCCCTCAGTTTGAATCAGTGCACAAAAATCCTTCTTTTTAAAAATGTATGTCCTCTTTCTATCTTCACTGTGTCTGGCTTCTCGTTATTATGGTTTATTAAAGCCTTTCTTTGCTGAGGTAGAAAGACCTTTAATGCCAAGTATTTGCTCCTCAAGGAAATACTTATGCATAGAGTCATGTCACCCTTCAATCTTCTTTTTGACATGCTAAACAGATTAAGTTTTTAAGTCCCTTCCTCTAAGGCATTTTCTCAGCACTCGGTGATTCTTTGTTCTTTTCTCTGCCTTTTCTAATTTGTTTAAGGTGAACAGTAGTAGAATATGTAGTATTCCAACACTGCAGTCAGACACGTCACCCTGAGAGGTTAAGACCCCACTTCTTTGTTTACAGTCAAGGATCAGATTACACTGAGGTTACTGTCAACCGGTTTTCTCTTGTAAATCCTTTGCAGGACTCCCCCGTCCATGACCAAGGACTGCAATTCTTCTTTATAGATGTATAAATGTTATTTTCTTGCATATCTTCAGCCTGCTATGTGTTTTAAGGGATTCGACAAGACTGTTTTGTTATTATCACCAGTCTCGAGGTTTTGTCAGCAGTGTGTCCAAGGACTGTTTTTTCCAGAACAGTAATAAAAATGTTTAATAGTAGCATTCAGCTGCTCTCTGCAGAGCCCTGCTAGAAGCATCCTGATTTGATGATTCTTTAATAACAGATATTCTGATATATGACAAGTAGTCGTTCCAGATCTACTTTATTGAAGCTAGTTTATTTGTTAAAAAAACTTGTTGTATTTTAGAAACCTGTCAAAAGACAAAGCTTATTAGATTTACAGTTATCTTTATACACCAAAACTGTAATCTCATCAAAAGCTGAATATAGTCCATGTGGATATATTATATCCCCAATAATTCAAAGAACTCAAAGATTTTGATGAATTTAGAAACAGCTGTCATTGCCACCTGCCTCAATTTCACTAGGACATTTATGATTTTATGGTTGTCACCCCATATTTTTTAATGTGGAGCTTTGGGATGGAAATTGTCTATTTTTTCTTTCTCTCTCATCTACAGTTTCTGAACATAGCAAAACCACACAATGTTGCTTTGTTTCTCTTGTATTATGCTATGTATTGCAATATTTAACACAGAGAATTTCAACAGTCAGAAGAAAATAAAATAGAAAAAACTTACAAACAAAACCAATGTGCAAGTGCAGCACCTGTGTGCCTGTATCACCACAGTTTTCAGTCAAGCATCTGTTCAAAAAGTAGTTAGACAGATTTAGAAAGTAGCTAGCTGTACTTCTATATTTTTTTGCTTTTTTTAGTGTTAAATATTCAAATAACAATATACCAAGAGAACACTGGGTCTGAAAACTGAAGTAAGCACACAAGTAGGGAAATACCAACAGGAAAACCTCATGCATACCATTGTTTCCAGAAGTCTGTCACATTTAGATTTAGATTGTGTAGCAAGAAATTGTACAGAAAGTCAATAGTAAAGGCATCTTGCACCATCAGTACCTCAGTTTGGCCCAAATTCTGTTCAAATATCACATAAGGAATGAAGCAGCAAAACCACACTGTGTGATGCAAGGGTAAATTAAGAGATGTGTTCATGTGGATGGTAACAGGTATACAGCTCCAATATGTTGCCTTGCCAATGTGTTCTTTCTGAGTAAAGAGGTACCTCATGATGCTTCAAAAGAAGCGCAGGTGACAATGGTCTCAGGAAAAATGATCTGTTGCACCAGTGGCTAAAGTGCCTGCACTGCTCCATGTACCTCCAACGGTACAAGGTACCCGCTCCTGAGAGCTGAGGCTGTCCACTACTGGTGGACAATCATAAAGGTATTTGCATCACATGAAGAATCAGTTGGAGGCATTGTTATTCCAATAGAATTGAAAAAAAAAACACCAGAATCACCTGGCCAAATAAGGTGGCCAGACAGGAACTGATACATAGCTGATCTTGTAGCAACTTGTCACTTCTCTTTACAGTAGTGCTAACCTGAAATTGAGATACTTCTACCAGGACTCCTGTAACAAGTAGGAGTGGATGAACTGTTAATGGCACCAGGACACAAGGTACAACACCACAAGAATGCAGACCACCCTACACTTCAGACCAGTGTCAACTTCAGTTTTGCATGTTGGTAACAGACATGGAGTTAATCTGTGTGTTGTGTAGTTGTTAGCAAAGTTGCACTAGGTGGCATAGTGTGTAGCTCTATCTGCACTTTGAAGTGTCACAGAAAGCCAGACCAGCAATTCATCCTCACCGTAAGTTCTAATAACCACCCTCCTTCAAGCAAGGAGTGAGTGAAGTGTTCCCTGCACTTGGCTGACCTTACTGGGGAGTGACAGGAATCATCAACTGCTGTACAACACCTAGCACAGTAAAAAGAAAAAGTACCTGGGAAAAATCAAAAGAGATGATTATCATTCTGCTGGAATGGAAAAGTCTGTTGAAGCAGTTGTGGCCACCACATTACCCACTATTAACCCAACTAAAAGGTCAGGAACAGATCTGCAGAGGCCACAGAAGTTATCCATTTTCCTGATCCCTTACAATTTCCTAAGCCATCTGAGTGGGCTTTGCTTTCTGAAAACAAATAATCAACAACCAGAGCGCAAATCTAGACATACCAACCAGGAGTTGAAAACTAAACAAAAGTAAGTGGGGAAAAAACCTTCCAGAGCAGAAGTTTACTGTGAGCCTGATCTCAGAGGGCTATGGATTAGGAAATTGTGCTACGTTTGTTGCAAGCAATTTAGCCAGTATCACGTACAGATTACAATCTGACACAAATGACTTAAAATATATTGTCATTTATGGCAAAAAAAACCCCAACATATAATTATTCAATTTTAATCACCTGTAAGAAAGAAAAATTATAAGCATAGTAAAAGTAATGCCTAAGTGCATTACGTGTAGCTAGTCAACCGAGATCACGTGGGGTTTTTTTTGCATCCAGCACTTTTAACATCTAAAAATGCAGACTTTGTGCAGACACGAGTATTGTCTAAGTTGCTCCTTGAGAGGAAAACACACATACATATTCTTCTGTTCTTCCATATAAATTTGACTTATTTATGGTCAGAGTTTTTACTGTAACTTGAAAGTAATTTAAAACGAAAAGAATATAAACAATAGAAAGAAAAAAAGAAAAAAAAATCACAACATTCAAATCTGGTAAAGGCTTTAATGTCAATATTTTGCCTTGTTCCACAAACCAGCAAGCATGAGATCAACTCTCTTAAAGGCTGTTTCCGAATCTGACCATCCAACCATGTGTATTGCGGTAACTCACTGAGACTGAGTAAGCAATATGTCAAAGTCACTTGTCAGAGGTACTAAGACCTTAGGTGCCATCCTTCTTGCCTGAGAATCAGTCCAAAGTAAGCAGCTGAACCCCAAGGTTCAAGCAGAAACCATATGTAAAGTCTTTGCAAGGCAACCCACCACAAGAAGGTCTTGCTGTCTTCTGAACAATGAAACAAGCAATGCGAGTACAGCACAGACACTGGGGAGGTGGACGGATTGTCCTTCACATACAATGGGTGGCATTATTGTCCCTAACCTTCAGGAGGGGCTTGAGGAGAAGAAAAAAGGTGGGAGGAAGATGAATTTGAACACTCAACAGAGCACAGCAAGCAAAGTAGCCACAGCTTTATCTAACCTGAGGCTATCCGGCAGCACACAGGAGAACGCAAACACTGAAAACAGACTCTGAATTCTTCACTTACCATATGTTAAGGGAATTAAAAAGCCAAGTCTTCAGGTTTCTCTTAAGTAACTCCGCTGTTTTCCGTTATTGCCTGATACCATATTCTGTAACTGTTGTGTTAGAGGGTTATATCTGTAGCAGTTGCATAGCAGTTAAACCGAAACACGTGATCTCAGTATTGGAGGCTTAACTGCCGTCAGCATGAAATTGTTTTCGCAGTCTCTTAGGAGACTGTCAGTAAAGCCTACAAGATCAAGGTGCTTACATCCCACAGAACTGCCATATGGACAGGACATCTACTTCTGCAGGTTCCACAGGAAACTCTGCACCTTTTCTTTCAACTTAAAGATTAGATTTTTAAATTCTAAAGGTAGTGCTGCAGTTCAAAAGTTGCAGATAGTATTCTGTGTTTCAGTAGCAATAAACACAGAAATCTGAGTAAAACATGCAGGCACACTTGTCTTGAAGGTTAGTTATCTACAGCAGCAGTGGGAAGATGACAGATTGGCAAGCAGTACCATGTCTTCCTTAACCTGCACCATTCAGGTGTGACACCATCACCAATACACTCTTCCGTTTAGTGCCAGCATAAGACTGATGGGGCTTCAAAAATGAACGGTTTGAGACTGACTGACCCAAAAGTGGAATAATGTGCAATATACCTGTCATAGATATTATGTCAGCAGAATTAAATTGGATAATGTAATTAATCTAGCATCCCAAGTAAATTTGTGTGGATAATTGTAACGTACAGCTGCCCAAAGGCAATGTAACAGCCTACTAAATAGGGATGGTAAAGGAATTTCCCTTAGCATTAGTTTAAAGGTCTTTGCAAGGCACTGTCAGTGGAGAACTAGGCACACAGATTTACTTAAATATCCTTTTGGGACACTCCTAAATCATCTGTGATGGGTATGATTCATCAAAATACTTGTGAAGCGCAAAAGTTTCTGAGTGGGTTTAGTCCAGATCATCAGAAATGTGTGCCTGAAGTTTAGTGAACATGATGCAGCACAGTAATCATCTTGCATTGTCTGTAATCTGAAGACAAGACTGGGATGAAGACCTTGAAATTTAAAAATTTAAAATGTTTAAAAATTTAAGAGCCTTTCATTAAGAACAAAATGAACATCAAGTATGTTAACTCCTTACACAGTTAAGGACAAAATGGGTGCTTTAGATGGACAGAAACGAATAGATATGATGTTTCACATGTATCCGCCACAGCAATGGAAGGCTGTAACAAATCGTGACTTCCATAATTATTTTACTATGCTTTATCTATACTCCCAGCTTTACCAAAGGAAGGTTTCCTAATTCATCTGCCAGTGTATGGAGGCTGTTTCTTCCAATGTTTTACTTTCTAAGGGACTGCAGTTTTGTTGCCTGTTGGGAAAGCACCTGAAGTTCACTGCAATTAACTTTCAGATACCTTATGCATTGTAACTTTCTTGTTTCTTCTGGAATGGAAACCAGTACATACATATTGACAGCTAAAATTTTGAAAAACAGGTCAAACAAATAATTTGAAAGAAAACCAGTGCAGGTAAGAGTATGAGAGTTAGGTTGGGTATGTCTGGTAATCAGCAGTCATACAGTCTGTTTAAAGCTTCTTATCAGGAAGGTATCTGCTACCTACTCTACAGAGCAGAGGTAAAGAAAAGCAAATGCTCCTTCCCATTGAAGCAGAACTTGGAGCTGAAGCAACCAGCTTACAAGAAAAATCTCGTTCATGATTTATGGTGAGGCTTTGCCTCAACTGAAATCAGCTTCCTCAGTCTTTTCAAACTTCCCATGCAGATATATGATACAGTTCAGTGTATTGAGGTTGGGTGTTTTTTTTTTTTTAAGTGAGATATAATTATTCCATGAACACATAAAAATAAAACTTAAAAGGTATATCTGAAATAAGAATCAATGCAGTTCTACTGTTCTACAGACACAATAATCCTTGGGTGCCATTTTACCAAATTTCAGGATGGACTTTAATTGCACCAGTATCATTTCTAGTGTTCCCTAAGACATCACTCATTTAACTTTTCACTTATACGATCTGCTATTTGTACAAGCCTTCGAACTTCTTGTCCCTAGTGCTTCGTAACTGTATGGTTAACCTTGGACTTGCAACCAGTTTGGATGTAAGGCAGGTTTGGTGTGAAGAGTATGTTCAGGCCAGTGCTCAGAAATACAGTGCAATATATTCACTGCAGCTATAGTTTAGTAGTTTTATCCTGCATATATTCCTTCATGGTTATTTTTGTTCTCTTCTCCTTTTTTATATTATATTTTTTGTCCGTAATGATAAACTGGTAAGCTCTTCTGAAAGTTAATCCCCTGTTAGCTTTGTAGCTTCTATGCTAATCTCTTGTTAGCTTTGCTGCTTGTACTCCTGGAATTGATTTGCATTCCTTAATCCAGAACTGAATCTCTTTGCTCTGAGTACTTACACTTGTATGTATATGTGTTTTTTAAATAATTAGCTAGAGGATCCTGCCCATAGAACTTAACACAGATTGAAGACATTTTATATAAACTGATGTTTAAATGGCTTTCAAGCCAACCATGATTTTTTTTCTGATTTATCTCTTCATCTGGGAACAGACAAACCATATGTTTATGATTGTTAAAATTAATGGTCAGCTCTAATTCTAGCATAATATTTTTGAGAAGCTTGAGTCAGCGCTTGCGAAAGGACTGCAGCAAAATTATGGGCTTTCCTCCACAAGACATTTGCAATTCTAGACAGAAAACTGTAAGATAAGCAAGGCTGGACTTGTGAGAATCTTCCTTTCCCTGGGATCCTCGGGAGGCACAGATCTGCTGCATTCGTTGTATTGTAGCCATTCATGGCCCAGAAAAAGGGATGTGACCACTGCAGTCGCCCACTCAGATTATTTGGTTTGCAGACAGATACTTACAAACTAAAGCAGCTCTACCTTGTGTAGCCAAACCAGGAGTGCCTAAAGATGCCCAGGATTTCCATCTCCTACCCTGCCCTGCCCAGTGACTGTGACAACAGGAGCTCTGCTCTATTAGGAACACTGCAAACACTCTATCAGTCTTAAAAGCCAGATAAAATATGTTTTTCCAAATATCTATTTTGTTTCTGAGAATTCTAGCAACATAACTCCCAGTCATCTACTTCACAACATAAATTAAGAACATTTTTATGATAAAATTGGTCCATAGAACATGAATACTCAGAGCATGTAGCCTGATACCTGGCCTTGAACAGTGAGCCCTAGTAGATGACCAGAGAAGAGAATAAAGGTGGACTACAAATGGTATTTCTGGTTTATTCAGGATTTCAGTTAAAACCTTTTTAACTTTCAGTTGAAGATTTTTAAGCTCCATTCTGTCCTATTTGAGCACCTCTTCAGTACTGTACTTATCATTTCTATTTCAGCACACTCTCCAAAATGGTGAGAGAACCAAACTGTTGCAAAGCTTTTGTAAACAACTGTAAGAAATCTCCCTTATTCCATAGTTCTCAGTTATACCTATATTGTGGATTTACCGATTTTTAGCACAGCATTATTGCTTAATCACATTTCATTTCTAACAAAAGCTATTAAAGTCACTGTTCTCATTTGTAAATTTATGTAATGAATGATTCTAAGCTACATATTATAAAAACATAAATAAATGTAGTCAGAGAAGATACTACTTTCACTACCTGGCTGACAAAAAAAGGCATCTTTACATTTGTTTGACACATCTGACTGTCAACAAATGTATTAAGACTGAGTGAATTCCACTTAGCTGGACCTTACATGCAAAGGTGTATTCTTGGGATGAGTCCATGTCAGCCAGAACGCCATGGCACAGGACATGAGGTTGAAGAGGTTGGATTGATCACAAGGACTAGAAGTTACCATAAGCCTTTAAATGGTTTTATAGGCAATAGAAATCTTACTGAGTGCAGTAACAATCAATACATCAATATCTCTGCGAAGGCAAACTTGGGTGCGTGCCCCGTCTATGGGATTGTAACCCAGCTCTGACAGGCTGGAGGAATTTTCTCGGGAGTTAGCCTGGCATCAGAGTCTGCTAATTGAAGAGAGGAAACCAGAAAACAAACCAACCATGTATGTCTTGTTTTACTTTCATGTATCTCTTTCCAAATACAATATTTGATTTCACAAGCTTGGCTTTTTACTGTAATAAACTTACTTAGCTCCTACATCAGAGCATTCCAGATACTGTCAGTGATTTCAGAGGAGCTCCCAAGTTACAGGAATTTCACTCCGTAGGAAGCTGCAGGTCTAAATGGTGAGACTGGTCTATCCTCACATGCCCAGCACAAGGTCAGATATTCCCTAACAGCTTCTGAAGGCTCCAAAGGCCAGCTGGAAGCCGGTATCACAGAGAACTCTTTAGGGCACCTTTCCAGAGAAACTATTAGCTAAAGCCTCCATGTACTGCAGCAGAACAGTGAGGCTGCTGGTGGAATATTTGGCAGACTACCTGAAGAAAGTAACCACTTAGGTCATAACCTAACATGAAGTTTATTATGTTCAAGTGCTAGGTGGACTACTACACAGAAAAGCTGGCCAGCACTCCCTTCAATGCCCATTACCTAATGAAATGATAACAGAATGGGTAGTGTTGTCAGATTGCCATGGGGTTTTTTATTATGTTTCCTTCTTGTGTTTCCCCCAGAATGCTTCAGTTTGCCTGGTTATTTATCTCATTAATAGACATTTTGATGGCAAATCATCATTCCTGAATGTTCATTTTTATCTGTGGTTGCATTTACAGCCATATGTGCTGACCTGTCAAACATAAACTGGCAGCAGCAATTAGTTAGGCTAGCGCAGTAAGAGAGAGGTGGAGGAAGAGGTCGTGCCTTATAACACTCCCAAACTGTGACTCTTCATATATTAAACTGTAAGTGGTGCTAGCAGGAACACTGCTGTTCTCTAAGGAACGTAACAGTCTGCACAACCCTTTCTTCCATTACACTTGCCTAGAGGGAAGGAATGCCTCCTTCCATACAACTACAACAAAGACATTCGTACAAACATTCACTTTTGCCCTCACTGTCACAAGTCCTGAATGTAATTTATCAATTTCATATGCTCATGTCATGCTGTTTGGTTTTTTTTTAATTATTTTGCTGTATTGACTGCAGAGTGGACAAATAGCCGGATTTTTTGTCAAAGTCCCCCGACATGCTGGGTGGTTGTGGGGGCTCCTCCAGGCCAGCACTGCACTGAGACCCTTCACCCCAGCTGTGAAGCCAAACGAGCTCAGGCGTCCTCGCACCACTTGCATCACTACACTGAGATCCAACCCACACAAAAGTAGCGTTCAGACATTTTAGACTTGCAGTATGGACATCTTCTTACAATACAATGCTGACTTGGCTCTCACAAGTGTTTCTTCAAAGAAAAATGACCAAAAAGGTCAACAAACATTAACACACCTCATGATACTGGAGGTAGTAACAGAGAGTGGATTAGCTTATTGGACTGTCTATAAATTACACTTTTTATATTTCTATATGTACTAGAAAATATATTACTGAGGGAGAATATAATTTCTGGTGATTAGATTAATTAGACTGCTGTGGTTCATTTTTCAAGAGGTTCTATCCTTTTCATGCTTATATAACCCTAAATGGTGACTCAGCCATCATATTAATACAGAGCTGAAGAGCACTCGCATTTCGTACTTTTTGAATGCACCCTCACTGGGAGAGATGATTCAATCTAAGATTCCCATCAAAGCGCTTAGTGTAATTTTTTTCCATTTGCCATGATAACAATAACACAAACATGACATGACAGTTACCTTAAGTTCAGTCAAGAAATGAATAGTTAGCTGTTTTTTAAAAAATCAAGTCTAAATCCTTGCTTATATAGCAAAAGGTTATTGTGACACTATTCTGAAGTGCTTAATTTGTTTCACAGTGTATAGTGATACATTCATCTGCTAACATAAGATTTATTGTTCATCTTCTAATTAAATTTTTAAAGAATGATGAAAGATGCTAGATTGTGAGAACACTTTATATTTTACTGATTTCAGTCCACTTCTAAAACTTTAGATATAAAAACTGATCTGTAGCCTACAAACATTCAAAGTATGATTTTTTGGGTTTTAATCCTAACACACCTTTTCCGCACAATTAGTGTTTTCTTTTTATACTCTGTTTAGACATTAAATATCTATGCAAATCATATACTAATTTTTATCTAGGCAGCAATAAAGACTATAGTTATTTTGGTACCAGGCATCTGTTCACAGGCATAATTGTTTCCTTCAAGTAATTTTACCTATTGATATCAATTAAACAATCATCATAGTGTAAATGGTAAGTCTGGTACACATTTCTTTTGCCTGTGCTAGTTTTTATCATGAACAGAGATCTCAGGAACTTAAGCACATTGATTCTGTAGGACTGGTGATCACACCCAAATCATGGCAAATCTTTCTATTGATTGAGTTTTGAAAAACGAAGGAACAGAAGTTGCTCCTTCCTGAAGTTCTCTTTGTTCTAGATCATCTGAATAAAATTTATTTCATCACAGATTCTGTCCTCTGGATTCCACCTATACCACATGACATACAAACTTCAATTGCTTGGCAAGAAACTTGTCAGCAGTACTTAGTGAACAAACATATTCAAGAAGTTTTGTAGACTGAGGCAAATTTTTAGGAAACTATGACTACAGTCTGAGTGAAAAAAAACAAGTCCAACATCTCTTGCTTAATCAACCATTTTTACTTATTTCTGACTACATTTGTGTCAAGATTAACTTATTTTGACATAATATCTCAGTTTTTACATATAAAATCAAGAAAGTAATTTTACTTTCCATAAATGTCCTTGAGCTGAAAGACATCCTTTCAGCTTTTTTATTGTTGAGTTTTTCTTAAAAAGCTGCAGATTTTTTCAGCGTTTAAAGGTTAAGAGCTTTGAAAATAAAACTTAAAATACTCATTAATGAAACAAACCAAAACTCAAGGTAACCCATTGTATTAGAATATCATAGATATTAATTAAAATACCATATCACAGATTATAAATGCTAAGAGTACTCTCATAAACATGCTTTCAATTATCTGAAAGAGGCCACTGAATTGCATTTGGTCACTCCTGAAACAAGCTGTAACCTTGGGCTACAATATATCTGTAAGAATGGCATTCAGTCTCGATTTCAAGTGATAGAGAATATCTAGAGAAGCCTTTCAAACAGCACACTGCTAATATTGTTGACATTTTGCACCGTACTTTGTTTGAATGAATCTAAATTCAGTTTCTAATCACTGATTCTTGTTAATGTCTTTTTCATGTATGTTAAAGACCTATTGTCAGATGTCTTTTCTCTATACATACATACCCGTGGATTGTAATCACGTTATGCTGTACTCTTCTTCAGAATTAAACAGTTTGACCTTCCTCTGTCTCTACTGTAAGATAAGATAGAGCTCACGCTAATCTCATGAATAAATAGTGCTTACACATTATTCTAGTTTTAACTGCATTTCATGAAATGTAGATACCATGTTACAATCTTGGACTCACTAGTTGCTACAGAAAAGCAGTAATAATCTTCTAAGTCAATTTTATATCTCTTTGCTTATGCATGGAAAAACTGTGTTATAGAACCAGCACATGGCTACTGCATGGCAGTGAGAGGTCATACTACATAAGTTACTAATGTAACCCCCAGGTCATGTGTAATTGCTGTTTTTCTATCCTGTAACTGTTCTCTAAATTTGTTCTCATCTTTTGGCTTTCATTTACTGTTACTAGAATGTGTTACCCAAGTTTAATAAATTAATGTAAATTACATCTTTTTAAAAATGCAACAGGATGCAGAGTGAATCTTCAAAAGGACAAGGATTTCCTTGCACATTGTGAAGCCAATTCTATTAGTGGCAGCAGCTGTAAGGAAGCTCACAAAACTAAGAGCCTATTAAATACTACATTTAGCAGACTTTGCTTAACTGTGCAAGCATTTGAACTCTGCTTTGGCAATGATCTTACCATAACAGAATCAGGTATTGGGTCATAGCACCACAGATAACAGCCAAATCATTATGTAGGATACGTGTGAGGTTTCTAATAAGCTGTTGGAGATGGATGGTTTACTACTTCCTGCAAGAGTATATTAAAGCTGGATGGGGAAAGGGTGAGGTGAGAGGTTGTCTTTACCAGCTAACTGTGAGAGATGACGTATGACTGGCCAATAGTGGCTCTTGAAGCTTAAAGCTCTCAATACACACAGTTTATGGATGTATGTTAGTCCTCATGTTAGGGAGGGCAGTAATAATTAATCTTCTGGAGTTCACAAGATGCACGTTGCCAGTTCTTATGGGTACTATCATTTTTATTCTTTAAGATATCATCCCAACCCATATTAGGGAAACAGAAGGATGTAGTGAAAATGTTGTCCATCAGTCCCATGTCTTCACAGACTACCAGGGGAAGCAGAGTGAAAGGAGATTCTTTTCACTGCCCACAAGTTTTCTAATACTGTATTTCCTCTCCTCCCTCTAATACAGCCATATAGGTAAGCTTTAAAATACATGCAAATAAAACGTTAAAAATTTTTCCCTATGTAGGGGAGAAGACTGCCTTGTGATAGCTTGAAAGACCTATTCAGTGGGGAAAAGCTCTCTTTCTTAGTATCAGTATTAAATAGCTTGCAGCCTTCAAAGAATGACGAAATTCTTTAGAACGATGAAAATAAAGTGCTACTGGGAGACATTCATAGCCTGTAAACTGAGCTGCCATCCCAGCAGCATCACCTACTAGCCTTCCCACTTGGAGAATCTCTCCCGAAGACTTTCAAGTGGGTGACTAAGACCTGTCTCCAGTGCAATTGATGAGCTTTCATAAAATAAATAGGTATCAGCAAAAATCTCTCCTATATTAAATATAAAGTAGGAGACATACCACTAGTTAGAAACATGTGATCAGGAACATCAGTATTAAAAGTAATAATAGTTAGAAGCCTAGGAAATTTTGTGTCATTTTCTATCCACAGTAAGTTAGAATAGCATTCTGTGAGGAATAAATATCCATAGGGATGCAAACGAAGTCATTAAGAAAATTATAATATTTTACTCTGATTATTATAGGTCATTAAAATGTTTCCATTACCTTCACTTAATATCAGATGTTTAAAATTATCCTCATATGCTTGATGAATATCTTAATTTACATATTTATGTTGTTGTTTACTTTATTAAGTAAAATATTTAAGATAGTTAAACTTACAAAATCCTTTTCCTCTGAAAATGTCATATGCAAAAAGCTCCGATACACGCATCTATTTTTGTTATGCTGCAGAGATACACCTTACTGTAAGTTACCATGTTTTGGTTTTGTCTTTCTAGAACGATTTGATTTTTCTAGATCATAGGGAGAGCTATTGAAAGCTGGTACTTCTTTTTTTAACTAAACTTACTGTTTTGGTAAAAAAAATAAACAGCACAGAGGGGTTTCTCACAGGGCAAAATCCTGCTTCCTCTTTGAAGAACATTTTTTTTTCTCTAGGATCTTTAAGAGGTTCATACATTGCCTATCAATCCCTGGTCTAGCCATCTCTCACAAACTGAGTCGAGGGCCCTTTATCATATTTGCATTCATCACACACCCTCTAGAGAAAATTGGACCTTTTATCCTCACACAAAAAAGTCTGAAAGTGCTGAGTACTAAAAAGGGGCAATTAAAATTTTGTGTGCTATCAGCGTTCACCCAAGCATACGCTTAGGTGAACGCACGTTAATTCTCTCTTAACATAATTCCATAAGAGATTATTTGTAACTGAAATGTTGCTGTTGCATCTGACTAACTCTGTAATGGCTTATTTCAAGAGACTAAACATTTCTTTTGAGTTTCATTTGATATTCTTGCCACTTTTATCAATTGAAAATTGTTTTGGCTATCCACAATGAACTAAACAATATTCAGTGGTCCTTAAATTACATTCTTTGACTAATCAAACATTAATTTGTTCTTCCACGAAAAGTACACATTCTTAACTGGCATTTAACAGAAATATTTAGGATCTTCAACTAAAACAGCATTTCAATACTCTATGACAATTATTACTGGAACCGATTAAATCCTATTCTGTGCAATAAAGACTCATTACTGATGCAGAAATGATGTACATTTGTGTGAACTTTCCTAGAGAAGAAATAACTAGCATTCTCTAAGGTGTCATTTTTATTTAAACCTTTCCATAGGCAGACATGTAATAGAGATTGTTACTGAAATAACCACCTGTGCTGCTTGACTTGGGATTTTTTCGCACTCCTCTCTTTTCATTTGTAATGAAATATTCATACCTAAGACTAGTAAGTATTTTACACGTCCTTAATTTTGATGATCCTCAAGACATAGTAGAAAATGACCTGTGAGCTTGGTGTCCTGCATCACATCTCTAAATTAGCATCTATCATGACAGTTACCAAGACAATGACTGAAATTCAGACTATAATTTCTTTATATTTTAAATTTTTAGTTTTGTGTACTTTCTCACTATTCCTGTCTTCCTCACAGGTCCATATCAACTATGTATTTACTATTGTATCTCCAGAAATCAAAAGCCAGACTTCTTGTGGCAAGAGAAAGCTCCTATTCTTGGCAACCATTAGGAAATTCAAGGTTCAGGGTTCTCAGGGAAGTAACTGTAGTGACTGTACTTCAAAACGCAGATCGCTTTCCATTCAGTCACCCAAAGTACTTAATGTATTGATTCTATTTCCTTGAATAGTGTTCATTTATCCCAACTTCCACCAACCGTTTAATGTTTACTCTGAAATAAGCTGCCTATATTGTCAATGAAAATAAATGCTCTAAAAGAATGATTCATCTGATCCCCCCCCAAGTTATCTAAAATAGCTGGTATCTTTGATTAGCTTATAAAAATTAAATTCAAACAGAATTAGGTGACATGAATCCACCTTATATCCCTGGCAGAGGATATAACTTCAGAGTTTTCATACAAAATAGCACAGCTGTTGAGAGGGGAATGGGTTACGGTGACACTATTTTAAGAATTACAGGTGACCACTGCATAGTTTTTAATATCGATTTTGCTACTGTTTGCCAACAATAGAAAATCTCAAAAAGCTTTTTAGCCCAGATATTCATGAGGAAGAACTGGACAGCTAATCCACAAAATCAAGTATAGAGCTTCACCATCCTTCCAACCTATTCAAGATTTTAAATATGCAAACTTCTTAAGACAAAATAAAATGTAAATTTTAAATTAAGTATAAAATTGTATGAATGTGCTGTTATTACAGAGCAGTTAAACCCGTATTCATTACTTGCAAATGAATTTGCTGTTCACCGGGGAACTGAAAAATTTTTTCTAAATGTTTTGATTTTCACTTTTCTAACTCAAGTTGTTCACAATCCAATATTATTGACTTATGTCTGTAACTTTTCTTCAAGGTTAAAACTATTTCTATGATATTATAGATGATACACCACTGCTTACAGATGAATTAACTTTTAGGATAAGCTTAGTCAACACCATGTTCAACAACCAAATCAAAACAAGGTTTGAAACAAGGCTAAGAAACCAATCTAAAAACAAATCCACTCAAAATACAACTATGAAAACAAAGATATGATTACATGTTTATTCATAATAATAAATTCTTCTCCTAATTTACTCTTCAAGTACACATATGCACAGAGAACGAGAGAAGCACGCTGCATTGACACTTTCTGGATAGATAAAAGCTCTGTCTGCTTACAAAATTTTATTGCACTTACTAACTTACCAGCACTGTGTTCTTTACCTGCCTGTCACATTTTTTCCAGCATCCTCCATTTCTTTATCAAATGTTTCTTTTGGAGCCCCAAGAGATACTTGCATACACTTTCTTAGTGCCTGACAGTTTGAACAATCCCAGGAAGCCTAAACATCAGCCCTATTGCTTATACCCTCATCTGCCTATCCTACAGCTGTACTGTAACAGCCTGGGAGTTAACAAGGGTCAGGATCTCTAACCATAAATACTTGTGTTTTATCAATATGGGTGCAAAATTAGACAAATAATGCAATCTCAGCTCTGGTCCTGCTTGCATATATAAGAACCCCCGTTGCTGACATAGACATATGCATCTAACTAGATATTTATATTTTTAAATACAGCATCTACTAAGAAAATTCTTGGTTATGCTTAGATTGCTTTTTAGTTTTCCTGAATATATGGATTATTTTGTTCTGTATGTAAGTCTATATCCAAGATAACATGCAATGCATTCATCATAATAATATGAAATTAATTTTTGAACAAAGCAAAAGGAAAGTTTGCAAACCAAAAGAAATTTAAATGTGTGGTGTTTTGGTATAGATGTAAATTATTTTGTAGTTCAATTCCATCTAGTAATTTTTTGTATAATATTTCCTGGAATCTTAGTTGAAGTCAGTAAAAGAGGGCAATGACAGAAAAATTTACGTCACTTGAATTGTATACATAAATAAGTTGTTTACTAAAATTAGATGTAATAAAAAAAAAAAAACAAAGTGAAGATGGTATGAGGTTTTGTAGTCAACCTGGTTTCCTAGCACTTAACTTTTATATAAGGGGTATAAAGCATGCTAATAAAATTTATGTGCAACAACGAACACAGCACACTTTGTTGCAAGTATTACAGTTCCTGAGGAAAGGACCAGTGCCTTGTTCAGGAAGAAAAGATAATGAAAAAATTGTTAGCGTGGTTTAAACTTTAGAAGGTCTTTCCAGTATTAGCAGCCTGGCCCACTGTTGACTTTCTTTTGTTCAGGAAAAAAAAATAAAAAACAGCCAAAAAAAAAAGAGAAATGTAATAGTTCACTTCGTAAACTGGTAAGCTTGGTTGGCTAACAGATAAAAAGGTAGTTTTATCTTCTCTACTCAGAATAAACGAAGTCCAGAACAGGAATCAGCAACCGCCACACTACTGCCAACCATAAACCATGAGTAGATTTTTTCTAACAGCATGCAATAGGATCTGTGCGATGCCAAAACCCAGGAGCCTCCGTGTCTCGAAAAGCACATCTATGAGAGGTAATAGTCCTATTACGGACAGCAACTGATTAATGGCAACTTGCCTCTCCGGGAGGCAGCATCTCCCAGTAACTCCTAAGTTTTGTTTTGCACGCTTCATCTTTGAAAGGAGAAAGAAAAAATATAACTCAGTACACCACCCTTCAGACCTGACTTGGATGTGATGTGGCTCATTGGTTAGAGAGGGATCAACGGGGCATGAATGAAAAAGAGCTCTCTGAAGGCTGACGGCTGAAAGCCAGAACAGAAGATATCATTCCATTTGATTGTAGGAGTAAATCCATCTTTCAACATTAAAGTCTGCAACTTCTGACCTGTGACTGTTAAATGATCATATAAAAGCAGTAAAAGATTGTCCTTAAGAAACTGTGTTCGTCCAGAAGTTTGTAATCTTTTCTCTTGGAAGCAGCCCATGTACTGCCTTTGACACTTTGTCTGTATCATAACCTACACACCACACCCATCTCCTAAAGAACAGGATTATACTAATACGGATTACTACCCAAGCCTATTACCTCTACAAATATCAGATACAGGAGTTAGAACTCTGAATAGCTTGCAGAAAGTTCTGACACAGTATTTACTTTGATCCCAAATCACAGTGAAATTCACCTTTTTTTCATATCCTTGAAATTTTCATTAAGAAACGTAAAAATATTCCAGCATCATTAGTTTTAAGGAAACCGGTAAGCATTCCGAGAGCTTAGATGTTTCATCACAGCTTAATAAAATGACAAAGCTGCTTCATTTCAGGTCAGTCCAATACTAATTTGTACTTAAGAAATGCAGTTCCTTTTTCCATGAAGCTGTAGCATATAAGCCTCATGTGACAGTTCTGTCACTGGGCCAGGCTGCTATCATAACTAAACGTTCCAGTGATGGACTGGATAAAACCCAAAACCACACCACTGAATGGGTATGTAGTGTTAGAGCATGCAATGCTGTACTCCTGCAGAAAATGTTGGGAGGTTGAGGAAATTTTTTCCAAAGAAAAAAAAAAAGCCCAACAAAAATACCCCAAATAAAACTAATGGTGACTCAGAGAAGCAGCAGACAATACCCGACAACCAGGGCAGTAACTTTTTTTCTTTATACAGCTGGATATGGCTGCCTAAATCGTATAACTCTTCTGTCAGGACTCGACCAGCTATAACAAAGGTC
>Ga0065711_1002405_pt1 | contig 35228 bp, 26 predicted proteins | sample Hoacrofraction12_FD_59098 | JGI IMG/M metagenome (GOLD analysis project Ga0065711, IMG submission 59098) | Hoatzin crop microbial communities from Cojedes, Venezuela - Epithelial fraction 12 v2 (version 2) | ecosystem: Host-associated > Birds > Digestive system > Esophagus > Crop | place... | reverse complement strand
CCCCTCTCAGCCTTCTCTTCTTCAGGCTGAACAAGCCCAGCTCCCTCAGCCTCTCCTCATAGGAGAGATGTTCCAGTCCCCTCATCATCCTTGTAGCCCTCCGCTGGACTTTCTCCAGTAGCTCTTCATCTTTCTTGAAGTGGGGAGCCCAGAACTGGACAGAGTACTCCAGATGAGGCCTCACTAGGACAGTGTAAAGGGGAAGGAGAACCTCCCTCGACCTGTCTGGCTTGGAGTCTTCATTCTTCCTGCTATGTAATTTCTGAACCACAGGTGGACATCATCAGATATTCCTGTTAACGGTGTTCCTGTGCTCCGTTAAGGACTAATCCAGTGTCTTCTGTTTTTCCTAGGATTTCCTGGAATAAAAGGAGAAAGGGGCTTCCCTGGTATCCCAGGTCTAGACATGCCAGGACCAAAAGGGGATAAAGGTAGCCAGGGCCAGCCCGGAGTACCAGGGTCTGTGGGGTTACCTGGCCTACCGGGTCCACAGGGGGCTGTTGGACTGAAAGGATCATCAGGTAAACATCTTTTTGCTCGGAAACCAGCATCTTTGACAACTGTGTTATTAAATTGTGGTAGCATGCCCCTTCACTCGGTTAGGAATTGATCCATCAAAGAGTCCGAGCTTGGGAAAACACACGGGCTGACGTCAGTAAAGCAGCTCTGTGCACGTGTAACTGAGCTGCTGCTTCAGTCCTTTGGTGGATCAAATTGAGCAACTTGTAGGAACTAGCCTTTAGCTTGTAATAATGAAGGGCAATTATTCTGCACAGCTTTGGTGACAGAATGTGGTTTTAATAATGCCTTTGTTAATGACAGCATTGTTTACTGCAATAGGAATTTTTAAGAATCTGTCAACAGCCCATTAGAAACTCCATTTTATTCTGCTTTTCATAATGCTGTTTTTACTGTTGATTTCTCTATTATGCTTTTTTAGATTAATCATCTTCTTTGTCCCATTTTTCCTTAAGTAGTGCAATTCTTAATACGACAGGGAATAAATAATTCCATTTCTTGTACATCTTTACACTGCTTGCTTTATTTCTCTTATTCACTCTTTCACTTTGGTTTCAGGAGCTAAAGGAGAAATGGGAGTTATGGGAACTCCTGGATTGCCAGGGACTCCTGGACCAGTTGGAGATCGAGGGTTTCCTGGTGAAAAAGGTAAGAAAGAAATTTTCTCAAAATCAAAATTGTAAAATCCATCTTTTACTGGCAGAAGACAAGTCTGGAAACAACCAAATACAAGGAGTGTGCTTGGCTTCAGGAATGTTTTATGTCAGGTAACTTGCCTGTAAGTTAGAAATAGTGTAATTTAGAAAGCCATATACTAGGAGCAGTCATGTATTTGGGCACCAAGCCACAATTTTTGATCCGTTCTTCAACAATGTAAGGGTTTATTAGGTGCAAGGATGCTATAGGTATTAGTCCAAGAAAAATACCATGTTTGAAATTATAAAAAGCCAGCAGGGAGGTCTTAATTAAATCCTTCAAATAATGCCCTGTATTACTGTCAAACTTCTGTCTCTGTTGTTTTGAGAATCTAAAATTAATGGCTGTGAAGCAGGAAAAAATGTCAACTTTTTTGACGGAGCTATTATGAAGTTTTGGTATAAAAAAGCATAGTAGGAGATAAATGAGATGTTCCAGAACATGGTATTCAGTGCTCAGAATTTGAATAAATAGCTAATTTGATTTGTTGTTGTCTACTAAATATTTTTGCAAAGTTTTATATGCCACTATAATATTCTGTGCTATCTCTTTATAGGTAGCCAAGGTTTCAGAGGTTTAATTGGACCACAGGGTGATCCTGGTGTCAAAGGGGATAAAGGTGAAGCCGGTCTCCCAGGAAAGCCTGGAACAATGGACAACATGGACATGGTTAGTCTTAAAGGCCAAAAGGGAGATCAAGGAGAAAAAGGTAACTTTAGTCTCTAACTGTGTGATAAACCCTCGTATACTATTAGGCAGCAATGCTTTGAGTTCAGTTGTATCTTAGTTTTAGACAACGGGTTTTTAAAATAAGATTAAAGAATTTCACACAGCAAATGCAGATATTTTTCTGGTATCTTTCAACTCCGTAGAAACAAAGATTAATCACAGACAGAAAAGGTTTTGCTTGGATGCAAGAGATTCAATTTGCCCTTGTAAAATCCATTTCATCTTTTGTCAGAAGACTCTCTGAAAAGATAAGAAATTTTAAAAGTGGCAGCTAGAGCTTGCCAGAAAAGAAAAGCTGTGTTTAATATAGAACATGTAGTGGAAACATTGTTGTGGTCGTAAAAACCAACTGATACTGTAAGAAAAAGTGGGCAGCCTTTTTTGGCACACGTTTCTTTGCAACCAGAAGAAATTTCAGGAAAGACACACGTGTATGCCACTGATACCAAAAGATCAACTTACGTCAGTTTAGAAACATCTGGAAATGTGCAATAGAAAGGCAATCAGCTTGCTATTTAGAAATTTAATGGTGGTAGAGATACTAGGTTTTTTAGACAATGCATTCTTCTTTGGATTTTTACTGTTACATGAAAATTTAGTTGTTTAAGACCATTGTCTCTCCTGTTTTTCTTTTCAAAGAAAAAACAGTGTATATTTTATGTATTTTTATTATTTGTCCATTTTTATTATGATTTACTTTTTATTAAAACATCCCACAAGAGTTTTTAAAGAAATTAGAACAGTTTTAGCTGAAATAGAACTGTAGGGCTGAGAAGGGAGCTATGGAGTAGTAGGTTTTCAATTCCTTCAGTCAAATCCTTCAGCCTTTTATTGTATATCATGTTTTCCGAAATAGTTATGATTCTTGTTACCCTTTCTGACTTCTCCCCAGTTTGGCTGCATCCTTGTTAAAGTGCACTTTGCTGAAACAAGCGAACCACTTCAGCTCAGGCCCTGCTAGAACGAAATTTCCCTTACTCAAAACAACAGCTGACTCAGTTTGTGATTAGCTGTAATCCTTAGTCCTTTACTTCTGGACTGCTGCCTGTGCAATCGTTTTTCATTTCCTATGCATGCTTTTGACTTGCTGTGGTGTATTACACTTCTTAAATTTCATGATGTTGGATTTCAACCTTTACTCCAACTCTTCAAAACCCTTCTGCAGTCTTAATCCCATCCTCTTTTCAAGCCTTTCCAGTTTAGTGTCATCTGTACACTTCAGCAATGTGTTCTGTCTTGGGCCCAGGACAGGACAGAGCACCTGAGACTCCAGTTTGGCAGTCAATCACCGATAACTATACTGTGTTGTATTTGAACTGTGGGAACAGGAGAGTTTCCCAGTCTGGGTGGCTCTTAGCTCCATGTCCTGACTACTTGTCAGAATGAGACCTGGACTCGTGTGTCCTGGCTGTGTCTCAGAGAAACCTGGGCATGTACATAGTGCCTCCCAGCTTGGACAGCCAGGGACTGCAAGGGAGAGCCGGAACAAGTGTGGAATGTGTCTGCCTCTAAGCTGAGATGCAGCTTCTGAGAGCACTTTTGTATTTGGTGAGGCTCCCAGCCTATAAAGATTTCATCTAGATTAATTTTTCTCATTTGTTTCTGATCTTGATATATAAGGTGGTATGAAAAGCCTTAAAACAAATCCACATAGGTTGCTTTTTATTACTTTCTTAACTACTGTTGGCCTGTAGGTTGACTGATTGTTAATTAGTTTTATTTCCTTTCCAGAAATATAAATTAGACACACTGGTTACATGCATATAAAAATGCCCAAGCTCAGCAATTCGAATGGTTAATTTCTTTAGTTTCTAACTTCTTCATCTCTCCAGCACTAATAACGCACACTTGCAAACTTGTATGCTCTGCCTTTACCTGATCCCACACGCAGTCTGCAGATTGGCCTGGCTCACACAGCCTGGAAGGGTATGTTCCAAACAGACCCCAGCCTGCAAATTTCTGCTGTTATTCTGCCAATCTCATCTTCTTCAATCCAGAGATACTTAGTACCAGCAGAGAAAAATAATAACCCAATTCTGCTCTGTAACTTTCTGGATCTATTAGCCGTCTTCATCTCTCTAGGCATGAATATCACAGTAATGTTTTAAAAAGCTTCTAAAATACAAACTCTGCACAAAAGGCACAGTATTATTACGGAAGATTGTCAGTGATGTTTAATGAAAAAAATTGATTTTGGACATTTTGGGATTTTTTTAATAAAATCTTCTTACTTAAAAGCATTGTGCGAGCAATCTTCAGTAACCTGTCGTCCTGCACCTATATGCAATGATAACAGAAAGGGTTATGACAAAAAAACCTTGGACCTTACAGCTGGAAAAGAGGCATGCCACAGAATAAGAGGTGGAGCCTTCTGGAATGATGAGTATGCTTTAACATTAGACAGAACTGAGGAAACAGCAAATTTCTGGCTGTGAACTGGTTGTTCACATGCACCTGTTTAGACAGCAGATCAGTCAAATCAATCATTTTTGTTAACACCTGATATTGTCTGTCACTTCTGAAGTAAGTCATTACACATGTTCATTTGCAGTCTCTTTTAAAGATATTACTTGCCTTGTGTTTTGCACAGACACCTGTAAAATTGTAATAGGTTGCAGCCTTTCCTTAGCACTGGTTTAGTAAATGTGGAATTTTACTGTGTTTTACTCAAGTGTGACTCTATTGTAAAATGCCTGAAGCTTGAATTGAGCCATTTCCTTGTTCAGCAGGGAGAAACAACAGTGATCAAATATTAACTAGAAGGGTTATTATATAGCATTACAGTAAATTTTGATAAAACTGGTCTCGCTGTGTTTGTTTTCTTGGTGTCCAGGGGACCACGGAGCAACAGGAGAAAAAGGGTTACGTGGGGAATATGGAGAACCAGGAATTCCTGGAAAGGATGGTGAACCTGGTACTCCAGGGCATCCAGGTATGTCTGAAGCTAGCAACAGAGACACTGTTCATCAGGTATTTTAAACCACATTAACTAATGGGACTCTTCATTTCTCTGCTGTCTGTAGGACCAAAAGGTGATCAGGGCCCCCCAGGGTACCCAGGCGATCCAGGAATTCCAGGACAAAAAGGATCGGTTGGTGAAATGGGTTTGCCAGGTACTGATTGCTGGGAATTTCTTAGCATTGTTTTCCTCAAGTTAATATAGAACATTATGAAAGACCTGTATGGAGGATTTGTTGGGGTAGATCTACTAAACGGTCGCGCTGTTTATGTTATCTGAACTTTAGGCTTTGGGGACCTTGCTTTCTCAATCCTATTGTGATATACAAATAATAGGATGGTGTCCTAAGTTTCTACATGCAAATTCTTCAGCTGAATGTGTAGGATTTGAGTATTTGTTGCAGACAGGCAGTTTTTCAAGTGATATCTGCCTGTCTGTTGCTGTATCTGCAAGCCTGTGAACTTCATTGAGCTTCTTGTGTATTTTACCCCTTCTAATGAGTTTGGTAAGTTGCTGTGTACTGCTTGTTAATTATGGACTGTAGTCGTCTGGGAAGAGCGTTGTTGTGGAGAGGACTGGTAAAGAACAGAATGGAGAACCCATGTCACAACATGGAACCTTTGTCTCCATTCAGATGGCTTTGTGCCTAGCACATTTTATTTAGGAAATCGAAGGTGAAAGGCTGAATGGTAAAGGGGGACAGAAAAATTTGCTAGAGCAGAATCCCTTTGTCACTGTGGTCATGTAAGAAATTACTCAAATCAACACAAACTTTTATTGAAATCATATTTTTAGTAAGAGCTCTATTTACTCCGTATCCAAGATTCTGACCTTCTCTTATGAGGAGAGCTTTTCTTCCCATAAAAAGTCCAATTTAGACAGTGAATCTCAGAAGTTAATTTACTAGCTCTTTTAGTGAGTTACATTGTTTTTCTAGCTCTGAATAGCTAAGGCAACACTGAAAAATCATTGTCAACACTGCTAGGTTGCCATTAGTTCTGAAACACCCATTTTTCCTTTTCTCTTGCTAGGAACACCTGGAGAAAAGGGTCTGCCGGGAGTACCAGGTTCGCCAGGCACACCAGGGTTCCCTGGGCAAAAAGGTGAAAAAGGAGACAAAGGAGCACCAGGTTTTCCCGGAATTGGCTTTCCAGGGTCTCCTGGTGAGAAGGTATTTACATCCCTGAGGATTTAATTGTCTGTCTCTACGAAGTACCTCATTTGAAAAGATGCCTTTGGCCTTTAAGCTATTTTATTATATTTTCTATTATTACGCTTATTTAAATACCTGATGAGAAACTTGAAAGATGTGCATATGCGCAGGTTTAGATGCATTCTGTTTGATGGTACCATTATCTCCAGGGTTATTATTTATTCTGTCTCTTCAGAACAGGCTAATTTACATTGCTAGAAATGTGGGGGAGGGGAAGAACTTTTAAAAATACTAAGTAAATAAAGTGAAAAGGGCTTCTTACAAACAGAGCAAATGATCACACTGAAGTAGTGTTTCTGTACTTTTACAGAGATACTGGGAAGCTGAAAAAGCCTATAAAATGCTCAGATATTACTGAAAAGATGCTACTGAGAAGTATTAATACTGTCTGTAAAGTTAATTTAATCTCTAATAGTATTCTAATACGATTCTCATTTGTTTCACATTCCTGAATTTATAAGTAAAAATTGTAAAAATGAAACTTACTAATGTGGTAGCAAATTTGCTGAAGACTTAAAAAAGATTTTTTTGAAGATGATTAAGTGTAATAAGTAAGTTGAGGCCAATTTGGAAAAGACTTTGTAAAAACCATCATAAAAATGCATAGAAAACTATTCATTTTCATATGTAGTTATTAAGCAATTATTAGAAAAGTCAATAATTCTGATAGTGGAATTTAATGCTAAATTTAATCCTAAATTACTTTGTTTCTAAGTGGAAAAAGAATTAAATTCCTTATAAGCCTGATGGATAAGGGATGACATCTACCACTGCAAACAGAACAAGCTGTTTCAGAATTACTGTGTGGATTTTATAACGTGTGCTGCTTCTTCTAGGGAGAACCAGGAAGAACTGGTAGTCCAGGTTTATCTGGAGATAAGGGTGAAAAAGGTAGTGCCGGAATTCCTGGAATGCCGGGTGTCCCAGGTCCCAAAGGATCCCCTGGCATGGCAGGATTTCCAGGCAAGTGTTTATGCTTTAGTAAAACAGAAACTGCAGTGAAAATATGTCAAACCTACACCAAATATCCTGTATGTAAACCCATGTCTTCTTGCTTTTTTTAGGGAGTCCTGGCCGTCATGGAGAAAAGGGTGAAAAAGGACTTCCTGGCTTAAGTGGCATTCCGGGTTTAAAAGGAGAACCAGGTAGAAAAGCAGTATAAAACATCAAATATAAAACTTAGATTATTGTTCACCTCCAGGCAGTGGCTAAAACAAATACTGTGTCATTCTACATTCATTTTGGCTCAGATATTTCCTGATACGTTTGATTGTTTCATAAGCAAACAACCACAGTGCCGTTTCTGAGGTAAATCTGAGTCAGTGTTGTGTGGGGATAGTGCTTTTGCACTGTTTGTGGAAGGGATTTTACCCCCTTGTACAAGGCTGATTATTGCTGTAACTGTTAGTGCTGTTGCTTTTGAGTGCGTTTAAAAACAATAAAGTTGATTCATGGGCCCAAACCTGAATCACCATGTTAACATCATTACACAGATGTTAAAGAGGAAACAGGGTAGGGAGGAGAGTGAAGTCCATTGCTGTTACAACTATAAAAACATTTCTGAACTTGGAGCCTTGTGTTCTTAGTTTATTGGCTGCAGGGCACATCATCTCATTGGACAATGGGCTGTGCTACTCACAAGTCTTTCCTGGAGTTCTCAGTGCAGAACTCACTGGTACTCATGATAATTAGCTATGTTAAAATCTGTAAGATTTGAGCCCTGTCTCACACTAATTTAATTCAGAAGTAATCTCAGAGAAAAGTCACACTGCAGTTGTCATGCAGTATCTGTGGTAGCAAAAGAATAAGTTAAGCTTTTCTTTAAAGAAAAAAATGTGTTAAAGAAAAAAAAGTCAGGTGATTCATAGGTGAAATGAAAATGGCAATGATTTTTCAGGTGAACCTGGTGTTCCCGGTCCTGCTGGTTCCATCGGACAGAAGGGTGAACCAGGTTATGATGGGATTCCAGGTGCCGCTGGTGCAAAGGGTGAACAAGGTACTGTGACTGTCATGTTAAGTCTGTGTGGTACAAAAATGCACGGAGGCAGGGTACAGAATATTAGCTGGCAGAGGGGTGTGCTGGGTTTGAGGTGCTTTGGATGGAACCTTACAAAATGAAGTTAGTACAGTGTCTTGCAGACTACTGACTGTCATCCATCATTGTAAAGCTGTTCATTCACATGAGCAACTGTGCTTAATCAGTGTAATCTTGAAAGAGTTTCTTTCACAAAAGCTGGCAATACTTTAAAGAATTGGTGTGCTTTGGAATTAATTTCAGATTGCAAGTTAGCTGTGAAATAATGGAGCAGGCTTGCCTTTTCTTAGGGTAGAGTTTTCAGTCATGCAGGACCCATTGTGCTAGATACAATGGCAATACATAACAAAGTCAGTCTCTGTCCTGAAGAACTTTTGCATAAACCATTTATTTAGATTTTGTATTTGCTTAATAGAGTTTTGTTCATTATAGGTAAAATTTATCCCATTTCTATTTTTTTTTTCTAATTTTTGGCTGCCTCTATATTACAGGCATTCCAGGTAGAGGACTTCCAGGATTTCCAGGTGCAAAGGGAGATAAAGGTAAAACACTTCTTTAAACAAGCAGCAAACCTCCCTCACAACATACTATAAACATAATTCTGTAATTCAGACATACTTTTTACTTCCTTCTTTTACATGCAATACCTTTTCAGAGCAGGCAAAAACTCTGAGAGGCTCAAATACTAATTTCTGTTACAGTGGCAGCATCTTGGACAGGAGTTAGATATGCCCTAAAATAGGTAATTATTCATAGTGTGGAATTTACTGCAAGCTGTGCTGTGATGAGGTAATATAAATAACTCCTGTAGTTGTGTGCTGTGCTTTCGGCTCTAAATACTTCTGTTTTCCTACTAATTTTGCAAGAATCAAAGTCTAGTGAGGCTCTGTGCACCAGACAGCTAAAAATAGTAGTTTCCTGGCGAGGATACTGCAGTAATTTTTTTACCTGAGTCTGTTGTGCAACCCAGATGCAATTTTATTAAATGCTAAAATTGTTATTCTCTGTAGCTCAGTAGAGCATGTCTAAGCTATGCACAGGAGCATGGTGCAGAAATGCAGAAGATAGCAGAGTCCTGATGAGATGTTACTGAAAACTGTTGTTACCTGCACTCAGGACTTTTTAGCTTGAGTACAGGCACGTAGCTATCGCAATTTCAAGACTACTTATGGTCTTCACAAAGTGCATCACTACACCGTACTGTGAGAACGGCTTGATTGGCTTGAGTCGGTGCTTGTTCAAGGTGTCTGTAATGCACCATGCTCCATTTTATGAAATAAGTATGCCCTAGACCTAGATTGCGATAGATACAGTGATGGAGAAATATCGAACTGCTGCTGTGAAAGGAAATCATGTACAGTTAAAGGATTTTCAATTTTAAACATCCAGAATACAAAAAAGATTCAACTAGTCCATCTACGAAGTTAACAGAACATGGCAGATTTTGAAGAACTTCTACAGCTTGAAATATCAATGCCCTACCTCACTCATTCATTCTATAAATACAGGAAACTTGTGTGGACAATCAAAAGTGATAAACCAGATTTTCAGAATGTCTTTTATTTACCATCCCAGAGTAATTAACAGTCATTAAATTGCTGAGAAAGCCCTAATGTTACAGAACTTATTTTAATAAGCAGATTTTCCAATGGGAACTCAGTAAGGCATGAAAAATGCTAGATTATGAGAGCACTTTTCTCGCCTCACCCATCTCTCTCATTTTGTCAGCACAGCTCATTTAAAAATATCTGGTTTTAGAGTAAATAGATATCCAACTGACATAAATTGTGTTCAAATGTATTGTAGTTTCAAAAAAACAAGTCCAGGATTGAAAGACCCTGTTCTGTTTAGGCAAAGAGCCAGGGATAGTGTTCTTTATACATTTTATTTCTCTTATTATTATACTTATATCAGCTAATCTATATTCTTTTTCTTTAATCATGATCTAAAATTTGATGAACTGTGAATGTTAACTATTTGTACAAGCCTGAAAGTAAGTACTAAGTGTTAAAATCTAGATCTTAGTAAAAAAAAAAAAAATCCCTTTTTGTCCAGGAGCAAGTCCTTTTGTGTCAAACAAAACATCTATTACTCAGATATGACCATAATAATTGTAATGGAGTAAGGGTTTGGGGGCTTTATGTTCCTTGTGGAAGGATAGATGCTGAATGTTCATCTATTTTTAGAGTGAATTAAAATAGCCCAATGATCAGTTTGACTGACAGCTTTTCGTAGCTAAACTACTCTTTTCCTCATACTTTCTGTGATAATGGAGAATAATACAGTTTTCCTAAAGTTTAGCATACTTATACAAATGTATAAAGGCAAGGTCAATATTTTCTTAAGGAAGAAAGCTTGCTATGAGTAGGTAATGAGGCAAAAGGTTTCAGTGGTTGCGGTCCTTTCTCTAATCATGTTTTGGGGATTGTTTCAAATCTTAGGTGCAAAAGGTGATGTGGGCTTTCCAGGATCCCCAGGAAGTCCGGGGATCCCAGGTCTGAAAGGAGAACCAGGGTATGCTGGTCCGCCAGGCCCTAAGGGCAGCCAAGGTCTTCCTGGACTACCGGGAAGTGCGATTGAGGGCCCTAAAGGAGACAGAGGACCCCAAGGCCAACCTGGCCTTCCAGGTAATTCTTTATCTTTTTAGTATTAATGTACTGCTGTTAATCAAAGCTCACTTAAATAATCAATCATATAATCAATATTGCATATCCTTATTTATCATCTTCTCGGAGATCAGGGAAAAGCTCCCTTTCGTAGGCAGTTTGGTGTTAGTCCTAGAACAGGCTGATTTTATGTCCTCAGGCAGTTGGTTTTGTCCAGAAGTCTTTCTGACGTTGAGGGATTTGCCTCCCATTTCCATGTGTCTCCCTCTGGACTTTATTTACTGTTTCGAGGCAGCCATGGCTTATGACTTATGTTCCTGTGTCCTCGAGTGTTACTGTACTTAAAAATGGCCTTACCTTGGCAGTGGCCCTGTGCTGGAGGTTAAGAAGAAGAGTAGAGCAGAGCTGCAATACGTCTCTAGCACGTTCATATCTGAGAACATGCCATCTGTTTCTTCTGCACATACAGAAAACTATCCGCTCTTTTCCATCAGCCACAGGCTGATGTGTTACAGGTGTCCATTCAGATGAGGAGTCATACAGACTTCCCTGCAACAGATGCTCCTGCTTATCTTCTTGAAATCTTGTTGCGATAATTACTTTTGTTCTGCCCATCTGTAGATTTAGCCAGCTCGTCCTCTGTCAGGTACTGCTCTGAACAAATTTAGCCACTAAATACTCTCTTCTGGTTTGTAGGTTTACCGGGTCCAACAGGGCCACCAGGAACCCCCGGTCTAAAAGGAGCCAAAGGAGAGCAGGGGAGCAATGGCTGGCCTGGGACTCCTGGAGGTCCAGGGGTCAAAGGTGATCCAGGTTTCCAGGGACTACCAGTGAGTTACTATCAGTACACTCCAGATTTGCTGAAAGCTGGTTCTTGTAATTAATGGATATATTAATCATACTTGATTCTCGTTCAAAATAATGATACTTTATACTCAGAGTGCCTTTGGACTCACTGCTGATGATGTCAAGTCAGCTTGAAAACATTTCAGTTCTCTCCTTTTAAGGGCTGTCTATGAATAAGCTAAGAATAAGTGAGCTAATGAACTTATTAGAAATTTATAGATAGTGGTAACATACAACACTCAGAATATAATTTACGGTGTATTAACAGGACAGGATGGCTGCAGCACATCCATAAATCCCGCAAATGCATTAGTAGTTAATTTTAAAGGTTGCATATTTCACGATAAATTGCCTTCTGAAAATACCTGAACTGTTTGGGTTTGTTATGAAACCTTTCATATAAAGTGCACTTTCAGTACTGTCAGTGATGAAATATAGCTGCTGATTTAGAAATACAAACAGGCAATGCTATTAATACATTGTTGTCATATATTATGAATGTTTCCTGATCTAAAACAGTCCCTTTTCTGTGTGTTAGGGAGAATGAAGTGGAATAGGACAGTCACCCAGAATAGTTGGTCTTCTATACTCTTTCTCTGAGTGTCTACTGCCTTTTTCCGCATGGAAAAATACACTCTATATTTTAAGTCTTCATTTCCTCTTTCCTACTAAGAAAATAATAAGAATAAAATTTATGATAGAAGGAGTAAGAAAGTAGGTAGGTATGACTCAGCAATTCCTAGTGTACAGAAGGAAGGAAGACTCAGGAATAAATTCTGAATGTGAAAAGTAAGATAGTGATAGTGAACTTAAAAGGTCCGCATTGTTCTTGATAACGCAGAGATCTACTGCATCCTTTTCTGCATCCAGGAATCACTTCACAGAGACAGTAAGGATTTGCTTCAGTGTTCTGACACTGGAACTTGGCTATATCTTTTTCACTTTGAGATCATATCATATATCATATCAGCCTGGAAGGTAGTAAATTTGAAAATAACATTCCAGTGTATTTTCCCCTAGTTTAAGAATTTGCAATACTTCTGCAGAGAGCTAAATTTCTGTACTACAGGAAATTCTAAAGGTCTTCACAGGTTTCTGTTCCAGTTGAAGACTGTTTTTCAAGAATGGGAGATGCCAAAGAAAATGTTTTACTGTCCTTGAGCCACAATGCTTAGTGTTGGGTTGTTAACTCGGTGTGAAATGCTCCAGTGAGTTATTTCAATATTAAATTTCCTCTGGTGATACATACTATGATGGGTTTCTAATGTCTTTATCCTTCCCAGTATGACAGGCTTCTGCCCTGATTATAGCTCACTTGCTCATACAGGTCTCCAGGTACATGGGAACCTGTATCAGAAAGGAGATTTTGTTACAACATGGGTGACACAGCCTGCCCAAAAACCCTATCCAAAAAACATGAATGCAGAGATGAGACCGTGAAATACAAATCCCATGGATTTATCTGTGCATTGTAATGTTGAAATGAGAACAGAAACATTTTCATCTTTTTCACAAACTGAAATAGTTTTGTTTTGTTTGGAACAGGTCCAAAACATAATGTTGTTTGCTAAGCTATATCTGATGGGGGAAAAAAGAGAAAGTTTACGAATCTGCATACTGTTGTGGAAAAAATATTTTGATGGAAAGCTTCCAATAAACTAATCATATAAAGCATTCCATTTTACAATTAGAACCTAAAATGTTATTTAAAAAAACCCTTTTGATGAGATTGTCTGCCTGTTGACTGTCTTCTGAATGAATGTTAGCCCTCCTGTTCAGTGCTACAGAAGTTCACACATTATGACACAAAAAGAGGGCCATTTCTTTAAACAATCCTGCATACTCTGCGACTGAAGGAAACCAGGGAACCTTACTTCATTAATACCTCCCTTACCACTCCGAGGGTAGCATTTCTTTTGTGCAACTTTGGAAGTCTCACTGTTCACATCCATTTTTGAGCTAGTCATCTCTTCTCCCTTTATAGTCAATGGAAAGAATTAGCCATATATATAAATATAAACATCTAACTTACATCAAATGAAGAATCACTCCTGTGTTTGTCTATTCTATTGCTCTCTGAATATCATGAGATGAATTCTACCATTGGTATTATTTTTCACTGAGTACTCACTTCACATTTCCAACGGGATCTCTCTCTGATCGGGAATTTAATTCACAAAGGGATTTTGTTTCTTTCCTCCACCCGTGTTCCGCTTGTTGTTACATAGGAGACTATCACTGCCTTAGTGCTCCAGACCGGAGTTAGGAATTAGCCAGGGAGAAACTCTAAACTATACTTACAAGCTTTTTGCAGGTGATCTGCAACAGACCAAGAAGAAAGGAAGTTGGCAGTCGCTTAAATGACTGTTTACAGTGTCTTTTGAAATCTGGGCTTGGCTTTCCTTGAAGTGAGGCTACGATAAGCTTGTTACCATTCATTTCAGAGGAGCAGTTTATAATAGTGAAGACAGAAGGAGGAGTTCACATTGTGTTTGAAGTCCTTGAGTCCTCAAGTATTTTAGCCCTATTGAAAAGTAAAAATCTTCAGAGGATTATAAATTGTTGAGCACAGTTAATTTCATTCCACATGTGAATGTAGAGGTTTTCAAGTCTGCTGTGGTTTAGAATTACCCCATTTAATTATCTAACTAGCAAGCACCTGCTGGGGCTGCACTGAAATTAGTATTTGCTGATATTTGTGCTTACTGGTGTTTTTCATAACAGTATTGTCTAAGGTTGAAGACCTTTTTATTAGCTATATTGTTAGTGAGACCTTATTCTGATCTAGTATCTTTGTAATGCAAAAAATAGTTTAGTAAGAACAGTGTCATGCTTGTTCCATTAAGAGAAGCTTCTCATCATAACCATTCCTTAAACTTAACAGCTTTTCTCTCCTATTAATTTTTTTACAGGTTTCCGAAAATACACAGCCCATTTGAGAGTCATATCGTAATAGTGTAGGATAACTATACTTCATATTTTCTTTTATACAGGGTAGTCCTGGTTTACCAGGAGATATTGGTCCAAAGGGTGATCTGGGACCTCCAGGAGTTCCAGGCGTTCCAGGTGAGAAGAAAATTTACCATATTCCTAAAAAGTATGCGAAGAAGTCTCTTTCATATCCTTCCTCTCTCAAAAAAGATGCTCAAAGAATGTTGACTCTGTGTTACAAATTGCTGAAACAGGACATTAAAAGCTGCATCAAAAAGCATACAAGAACATTGAGATTTTTCTCAAGGTTTTTTGCCTTTTTGCCTGTTGTCTTGTTTTGAAAATTTTAAGCATGCACTTGCTTTAAAAGGTGAGTGTAAAATCCATTGTTTAGATATTACCAGTCAAGAATCTTCAAGATTTTCTTGAGAACTAGAAAGGCAAATGCTATAACTGTATTTGAGGAAACATGGGCTCGATATATCTCCATTGTTGACTAAATTGCTATTGCTGTCGCCATCATATACAGGAAAATGCTGCTTGTATAAAAAATGCAGTTATTAATAGAAAAAAAAATAATTCTTATGATTTAGAGAACAATATTAATAATTAAAGTAAGAGAAATTTGTTTTCAGTCATAATTTCTTTGGTGACTTAGTGTATTTGTTTGTATCTTGTTCTTGAAAACAGTTAAAAAGTACTTGTGCAAATGAAGTCATGACCGTTATGTGATCATGGGTTTGTATACAATTATTCTGCACAAATCTTCCAAATCAAGAAATGACTGAATTTTTGTGTAAATATTTCCTTTGACTTCAGGTCCAAAAGGAACTCCTGGCTTCCCAGGCCTTAAAGGTGAACGAGGTGACCAAGGTCTTCCTGGATCTAAAGGTACAATATAAAGACTTGCTTTTTTTCCAACATGTTATTGTTAAGATGATTATTTGTGACTAGTCAATGGATAACTCCCTCCCCCTTATATTCTGTGTAAAAAGTTAGAATATGAAACCAAATTTCATGGTATCAGCATCTGAATGGTCAGACTAGATTTAATGATTGGGTAGAGAGTGAGTTTTATGTCCTGCTCTGAAAAATCAGTACAGAGGTTTTGTCATTATTAGAATCTTTAAATGGTATCCTAGAACCAGAGAATCATACAGTGGTTTGGGTTGCAAGGGACCTTCAAAGATCATCTAGTCCAACCCAGCTGCCATGACCAGGGACACCTTCCACTAGACCAGGTTGCTCAAAGCCCCATCCAACCTGGCCTTGAACACTGCCAGGGCGGGGGCAGCCACAGCTTCTCTGGGCAGCCTGTGCCAGTGCCTCACCACCCTCATTGTAAAAAAATGAAAAAAAAAAAAAATTTCTTCCATAAGTCATATCTAAACTACCCTCTTTCTTTTTAAAATTGTTGCCTCTTGTCCTGTCACTCCAGACCTGATAAAAAGTCTTTGTCCATCTTTCTTATAATCCCCCTTTATGTATTGAAATGCCGCAGTAAGCTCTCCCTGGAGCCTTCTCCAGGCTGAACAGCCCCAGCTCTCTCAGCCTTTCCTGACAGCCCTCAAGTCATTTTTGTGGCACTCCTCTGGACCCACTCCAACATGTCCATGTCTTTCCTGTGCTGAGGGCTCCAGAGCTGGACACAGGACTCCAGGTGGGGTCTCACCAGAGTGGAGCAGAGTAGCAAAATCACTTCCCTCAACCTGCTAGCCATGCTTCTTTTGACGCAGCCCAGGATAATGGTTGGCTTTCTGGGCTGCAAGCGCACGTTGCTGGCTCTTGTCCAATTTTTCATCTGCCTGTATGCCTAAGTCCTTCTCCTCAGGACTGCTCTCAATCCATTCTCCACCCAGCCTGTATTTGTGCCTGGGATTGCCCCGACCCATATGCAGGACTCTGCACTTGGCCTTGTTGAGCTTCATGATGTTCGTACTGGCCCACTGCTCAAGCGTGTCCAGGTCCATCTGGATGGTATCCCTTTCCTGTAGCATGTTGACTACACCACTCAGCTTGGTGTCATCCACAAGGATGCTGAGGGAGCTCCATGCAACCTAAGGTCTGGATAGCTATTCCAGTCCTTGGGAGGTCTATTTGGGTGAAGATGTCAGCACAGACAGGCTGTAGTGCTTCTGTTTGGGTTTCAGCCACAGCCTTGCAGTTGCGTTGGTGGACACCATTTTCTTTCAGCAGCTCACAGTCTCCTTAGAGCTCTTAGAAAAAGAGTCCACTTAAAAAATGGTAGTTCTTTTAAAAGATGTCATCATTCTAATTCCCTGGAGACCTCAAGCTTCTGGGTAGGCTTGCACAGCCATCAGTTAGTTGGCTGTGACTATCGGGGCTGCAGCCTAAGCCTGCTGGTGAGCAGAGGAGGCAGCAGCCTGATAACTAGCAGAGTGTGCAGCTCTTCTGAGCAAACTGCTGCGCAAACTGCTAGTGCCACCCCTAACAGATACCACTCCCTGTATGAGCACCCTGGTCGCAGTGCTTCTGGTCAGAGCCACATCTATGGGCCTGCATTGCCCTGTCTGGTGGGTGATGGGAATGTAGGAGGTAGTAATGTGGTTTTCAGCAGCAGCATGTGCAGCTAGTTGGGTGTTACCAGAGGCTTGTCAGTGGCAGAGGCCCAGCCCAGGCTGTTTCCTGCATTGTGCTTCGAACCCTGTTGTCCTACCCTCAGTCAACTTCAGGTTTGGCTTCTTAACAGGTATGACCCTACTCAATGCACATAGAAAGTCTTGGACACATTGATATCTTGTAGCTGTAGGCTCTGTCTATTCTCTTGCTCTGTCTAGTCTCTTGACTACATAAATGGCAGTGCAAGGTAACATTGTTTTCTCACTTTTTTATTGTGCAATACTAAATACTTGCCGATTTCCTCTGTTAACTTTGTCAGGTTTACAAGGCCTACCAGGCCCACCGGGTCCTTTTCAGCTTGTTAAAGGGGATCCTGGCTTACCTGGCCCTGTAGGACCAGTTGGTCTCAAAGGATTCCCAGGACTTCCAGGTTCCAAAGGACAGCAAGGTGAGTTTCTAACTTGCTAGTAGAAAAGCGTTTTAAATAATGCAAAAATAGACCAATAGTAGGCTAGACACTAGAAGATTTTTGGTATAATATCCAGCTTTTTGTAAGCCACTTAAATTGTGTCAGCAATGAGGAAGAGAGTCCTTCTTTTTGAAGCTCATCCGAAGGAATCCCAGAAACAGACTGCTTCCTAGTGATTTTTTTGTAGGCTCTCACTGTGCAGTTGTCACATCAGTATCTGATATCAGCAGTAAGCAGAATGACTTGCAACACACTGCTCATCCCTTCCTCAGAACGTATTTGTTAGAGTCTTTAGTGTTGAATTCAAACTTCATTACTGCGTGTCTCTGGAAGAAGACAAGCATGAGGAAAAACACCTTGATTTTGGAGTGGAACGTGCTTCCTGAGGAAACTTGATCCATAGTCCTAGATTTCATCTCTTAGNCCAGACACTGTAATTTTTGTAAAGGAAAGGTGAGCTGCAAAAGCTAAACACATTAGGGAATAAGAGAAGGGAGCAAAAGGTAAGACAAATGAAATGCTGGCACAAGGACGCATGTCCTTCAGAATGACAGGACGTGGAGAGTGGGAGCTCAGAGGTGTTCTTAAGCTATTAAGATTCTTAGGGAAAGCTTTGTTGCTGATTGTTTTATGAGAAGATGATGGGGAATTATGGTGGAATGTAACGAATATATTCTTTCTATTTAATGTAATAGTTACAGAAGTTTGCTCTTGGAGGTGGGGTTATAACTCTGCAACTGCTGTCCATTAGGAAATAGCTATGAAACAATGTCAGTGACTGAACAGGGCATGGGTTTGCTTGTATGGCATCTGTCACTGTTCTCTAGCAGTCAATTCAATACGTGAACACGGTATTGCTTTTTGAGTGGTAAGGAAAAGGATAGTTGTGACAGCTTCTGCTGTGTCACAGAAATGTTGGTATGGTGCTGATGGTGTTAACTTCTCTTTGCAAAGTAAGAGCTACTGAGTTTATGTAGGACTCAGAGGATCACTAGAAGTCAATAAAGCGAAGACGTAATATATGTCTGAAAACCTGTTTGGGAAGAAGCCAGGAGAATACTGATTTTGCCACTGCTCATGACCCGGTTTTTATGGTCTGTTTTTGATTGGTCGTATGATAAGCAGAGAGGGAAGAGATTGCTGCCCTTCCTTGTCACATTCCAGGTGAATACTAGTTATTTTAGCAGCACACCCTCGTCTTACTTCTCTGTTCTTCTCTACAATAGTTACTTTGCCTGCAGTAACCCACATATGTGCTCTAGATATTCAAATGTACGCACTGAATCTGCAGGAGTTTAGTTTATGCTGAGGTGTACCTGTGCTGAATGTGTTAAAAGCCAAAAAGTCGGAACTANCATGAAGTAATATCCAGTAATAACTATTCCTTGTTTTTCAACAGGGGTGACAGGACCTTCGGGTGTGCCTGGACCACCTGGTAGTCCAGGGTTTGATGGTAAACCTGGGCAAAAAGGAGAAGTTGGTCCTTATGGTCCCCCAGGTAAGCCCATGAGTTCTTCAAAGACTTGGTTCCTTCATAGAAAAGTAACATAGGAGATTAGGTGTGAATGTATCTAATTTCACTTCTTTAGTTACGGAGGCGGAGTACTGCTGTCTGTAGAGATAAAAGGACACTCTCTGTATTGTAGGCCCCAGAGGATTCCCTGGTCCACCTGGCCCTGAAGGTTTGCCTGGGGCTATGGGCCCACCAGGTGCACCATCTGTTGCTCATGGCTTCCTTGTTACCAGACACAGTCAAACCACTGAAGAACCATCATGTCCATTTGGAACAAGGCTGATTTACCATGGCTACTCCTTGCTTTATGTACAAGGCAATGAAAGAGCACATGGGCAAGATCTGGGTAAGTAGCGACCAAATTAGAATTCCATTAGAATTCATTACAAACCAAGCGTTTCTTTCATTTGCAGAAAAGCATTGAACAAACCTGTGTAATTATTCTTGGCTAGCTGATGCTTTATTACACCTTCTAGGTTGGTAAAAATAATAGTTTGGTGTGTAGCGGAAACAGTGTCAGTTTATTTAAGACAGTCTTCATCAAAGCCTTTGACATGGTCATCCACAGTATCTTTGTAGTCAAATTACTGAGACAGGGGCTGGCTAAGTAGATGATAAAGTGAGTGGAAAATTGGTGGGTCTATCAGGCTCGGAGGGATGTGATCAGGTGTGCAAAGTCTGAGTGGTGGTTGCTGATTAATGATGTCCCTCAGGAGTTAGTACTGGGCCAATACTGTTTAATGAATTAATTAATAACTTGGGTGATGGGCTAGAGTGCACTCTCAACAAGCTTGTGGATAATGCCAGGTTGGGCGGAACAGTGGATTCCCTAGTGGACACAGCTGCCATTCAGAGGGACCTGGCCAAGCTGGAGAAAAGGGCTGAGAAGAACCTCAAGAAGTTCAGTAAAGGCAAATGCAAAGGGGTACACCTAGAATGGAATAATCTCGTGCAACAGAACAGACTGGGGACTGACTGCTGTTTCCAGTAGCAGCAGTACTAGAAAGCTGCTTTGCAGAAACGGACCTGGGAGTCCTGGTGAGCAGCACTGAACAGGAGTTAGCAACGTGCCCTTGCAACAGCTACTCCATTCCCCACTGCCCAGCCTACTGGGCTCTATTGACAAAAGTGCAACCAGCACGTGGAGGGAAGTGACTCTTCCCCTCCATTTGGCAGTTGTGAGACCACATCTGGCATGTTGTGCCCAGACCTGGGGCTTCTAGAACAAGGAAGACGTTGATATACCACGGTGAATACAACAGCTAGCTACTAAGATGCCTAGTGGGGTCTGGACAATCTGATGGAACTGGGTTTGCTCAACCTTAACAGAAATTTAGGGGGAGACCTTAGCTGCTGTCTACAGCTGTCTGCAGGGAGGGTAGAGAAGACAGAGCTGAACTCTTCTCAGAGGGGCTCAGTGACAGAAGAAGCAATGGACACGAGTATGAGATATGTTCCAGTGAAACATCAAAAAAATCTTTTTTAACATGCTGATGCTCAGACACTGGAATGGGACCCCAGAGAGGTTGAATCTCTGTCTTTGGAGAGGCTCAAAACTTTACTGGCTATGGACTCAAGCAACCTGATCTAACTGACAGAGGGTTAAGCTAAATGACCTCTAGAGGTCAATTCCAACCTAAGTTATTCCACAATTCTACAGGCAAGACTGGGCTACCCCTTGCCTTGCCCTGGCAAGGAACTTCCTTCCTTGTGGAGCTAAGGGAATTCACTTCCTCTGAGACAACTGGGCCCTCCAGCGCAAGTGTCGTCTGCTTTTTAGCTGCTCCTGGAAATATTTGTTTGGCAGTTGGCAATGGTTTAACAAAAATGGGTTAGCAAGTAACCTTTCACTTAACATTTCAGGCACGGCAGGGAGCTGTCTTCGTAAATTTAGTACCATGCCTTTCTTATTCTGCAATATCAACAACGTATGTAACTTTGCATCGAGGAATGACTATTCCTACTGGCTGTCCACTCCTGAACCCATGCCAATGAGTATGGCTCCTATCACTGGTGATAGTATCAGACCATTCATCAGCAGGTACAGTTTCAGTTCCACTGTGTTTGTAAAATGAAGAAGGCTGTGAAAAGTGTATATGATACTTTATTTTTTTGGAAAAGGCTTTTAATCTGTATATTTTTATTTCTTGCCTTTAAATTTAACGTTAGAGTTCCTTTGATGAAATGTTTCAAAGTATGCATGTTTTCAGTTTAGACTTTGATCAAAAGTAAAACTGTTTCGGGGGAAACCCAAACAAATGAGTAGTCTATTTTGAGTCTAATTGGAATGAAAAGATTTACTTTGAAATGATGTTTTGCAAAAGCTATATGTACTTTCAAGGAGAAAAAGTTTTGGATTTATTCACAGTACTTGTCCAAAACAGTTCTTTTTTTGACTAGCCATAGCTAGAAGTTTTTTAGGGCTCAGTTTCCTTTTGTTTGAAAATGGCAGCAGTATCTATTATACAGTAGACTGCCAGGCCTCTTCCATTGTTTTGGACATGCTGCTTGAATACAGCCATTATTGTCTGAATTAAAGGATATAGTTGCGAAATCAATCATCTGTATTTTAATAATTCCAGATTCTCAGCTAGCATAATGTGTGGCACTTCTACCAGACATAACTGTTCTGTATCAGTCCAACACGTTGAACTTTTTGGTCCATTTTAAATTTTAAGGCCACTAGCAAAAACTATCCTGGCATAAAATGCCCAGTGCTGAAGGCAGAGGGGTGAGCAAGAGTGTGGTCAACTGTACCACTGTTGTTAGATAAGAATCTGACAAGGGAATCTCCAGTTTAGAATGTAATTGTTAACCATTAGATATAGGCATTACTGTGATGCCTGTTGTTTTTTCTAATCTGTATCAACTCTTGCTGATCCCTTTTGCTGCCATAGAAAGTGAATGGGAGTGGACATTGCTGTTATTGTTTTCTGGGATCTGGATATACCATCCAAGAGAAAGGACAATTCAGATCATAAGTGGGCTGTAGTCTTGACATCTTGGTGTGTTCAAAAAACTGTTTGTCTTTACTGCAAAACTTTTTATATTTATTTTGCATAAAATAATCCATCTTGTATGTGCAGTTGTACTCTGTACTCCATTTTTCGTTTAGTGCCATAGAAATTTGTATGCCTTGAAAATGAGCAGGCAGATCGAGGGAAAGATTCTCAAGAGAGAGTTTAGTTTTTGTTGGTCTTACTTTTTTGGTTGTTCATTGGAAGTGAATGGAAGGGGCTTGAGTTTCAGAAAAATTCAAATGACAGACCTCAGAAATTCATGTTCCTTTTATGCTATCCCTGATCAAGCAGCCAAAATAGCCTTTAACAATCATTTTTTAAACTCTTGCTCAAGGAGGTACCCAGCAACATTTTGCCTTTTCTTATGCATATGGAGTAGCTTTTGCACCATGAAAATGTTTGTGTATATGTGTGCCTGTGTGTGTATATGGGTTTTTCTCCTTTTAACCCTAGCAGAGAGTGAGATGATTGTAATACACATTTTTTAAACCAGCAAGGAATCTGAGAAGACTGTTCTTCCAATTTATTTTATTAGCTGAGGCTTTTAAACCAACAATTTTCCCTGACCAAAAGCTGAAAAGGTGTAGAAGCGTTGCTTGCTGCTGTGGGTCATGGGACTTCTTTTCATGTAAGGCCTTCCACTGAAATGCCAGAAATCTCTTGAAGCAAAGCAGAGCTCCAAGAATAGAGGCAGCTTTAGATTCTTCTTTTAACTTACACTTTCATTGATGTGTTTCTTAAAATAACTGTCTTGCTTCTGCACTAAAGATGAAGGCAGTGGGTATGAGAGCAGTCTTCAAAAGTCAGAAATAGAAGGTTTTCATTCTGCATTCCTTTGCTTCTGTGCGTTTTCCAGAATCCACCTTAATCCGTTTTGCACTTGATTCTTTTACCGCTCTGATAATAGGAATCAGACTGTTTAGTTCGAAGTATCTGTTTTGTATCATTTTCATCATTGCGAACTGCAGTGACCAATTTAGGAGCTGTACAAGAAAAAATGGATTGTATCTACCAAATTCCGTATTACCAGCTCCCATATTAAAATTTCCAGCCCAACACATATTTTTTATGATTATCCTGCAAAGGCACGATTGGTCATTGGATTCTTCAGCAGCCTAGCAGTTCTGAGACACAATGAATTTATCTGAAGTGAGAGAACTGGTGCTGCATAGCTTTCTGAAGAGTTGCTTTCAAGTTCATTGTTCAAGTTGCTTTGGTAGAAATCTCTTACTGGAGATAAAGACCACAAAAGTAAATAAAAGCCATGTTCAAGGAAAACACATGGGGAAGAGTCTGCATTAGATCAGATTAGCAATGATTACCTTTATAAGACATTTTCCAGAGAGACGCTTTCTCTCTGGAAGTCACTCAAGGCTATGTTTAGGATGATGAATTGCTGTTACTTGTCTGTGATCACAGCAGACCACCTTTAAGTGATACTTACTGAGTTACAGTGCTTGGCTATTTGCCTCTCATGTTCATGACATTGAGCACTTTTAGAAACTGCAGTACCAATGGGACTAGAAAAAGACAAATAACATTTAAATATTCAGATAAGAAGTCTCTCGTTCTTTGCTCATAGGAAGGCTAATAGGAAGAAGACTTAGTAGTTAAGCTGTCCCCAAGTAAATGAGGAAAAAAAAAGTACCGGTTGGTTGTTTTTTGAAATGAAACATTTTGATTTTCCTTTGCTTTTGAAGATGACAACATTTTCTAATTCAAGATTCATTAAAGAAGGTAACTTCTGAAAAAAGAAGCAGTAATCCTCAAGTGCATGTAGCTCATTCATGTCTTGGTCTTTCCAGATGCTCTGTATGTGAAGCTCCTGCTATGGTAATAGCTGTTCACAGCCAAACAATTCAAATACCACCCTGTCCTGAAGGCTGGAGTTCCCTTTGGATCGGTTACTCCTTTGTCATGGTAAGTGCACCGGGGCATACTGCCAGCTACGAAAAGCATTTGTTTCAGGCCTTTGATCTGCACTCCTGCTCTGGGAAAGTTAATGTCTGACTATGTCACTTCAGGTCTTAGGAGGACATTACACCTCTGTGCTTTCTCGTGACTTTAAAAAGATTCTGGCTAATTACTAAACGAGAGAAATGCAATAGCAGTTAGTTGTTCACTTTTGGGGAAATGCACACAACTTGCTCTCTTGTTTGCAGCTCCAGCACAGGATCCAAGTGCTGAATAAATGAGGAAATAAGCATAATTTTCCATTGTCCTTCTACATCTATGTTGCAGCAGCTTCCTAGAGTGGTAGCATGTCAGTGCCTGTCCTCTTCCCATTTTTAATGACGAATAAGCCTTTGGTTTTCAAAGGGTGTTTTTGACCGTATGTCCTTCAGCTGTATCTATACTAGTAAAATAAATAAGGCCAAGGAGTGGCCTGGAAGAGCCGCTCCGCAGTGCTCCGTAGTGGTCAGTTGTTAGCGTGCTTCCTGTTATGCTTACAGCCTAGATCAACAGCCACTCTCCCAGGCCAGGTCTGGGCATGGTCTGAGGAACAGCAAGGATCTAGAGCTGTTAGCACTCGGCAGTGGGAGAGAGGCCCACTGTGATGTGGGGCAGGAATTGTGTTAAGCTATTCAGATATAAACCACACCAGTCTGTACGCCTTCTGGGCCGGAGAGCTGGCCCTGGCCTGGTGCTAGCATAGAGATAGCTTAGGTCCTACTGTCCGTCCTGAAGGATTTCTGTGCATACAGCTGTCCTGAAGTGGATGTTGCTGGTATGTTGTGCTGCCTCTAAGTGAGAGAACCCAGTGCAACCTCTGGAGCCCTTCAGCTTCACCTGCTTACTCCTCACTGAGCTGAGGAACAAAACGGCAGACAGACACAACAGAGGACAAGGCGAGGCATGTGAAGAAATACCTGTGCAAGGGAGTTAATAGGTGTTGTAGCGGAAGAGGTAGAGAGTCCCTCTCTGACTGATGCTTTTGCATTTTTCTAGCACACCAGTGCTGGTGCGGAGGGCTCTGGCCAGGCCCTGGCGTCTCCTGGTTCCTGCCTAGAGGAGTTTCGCAGCGCTCCCTTCATTGAATGCCATGGCCGGGGCACCTGCAATTATTATGCAAATGCTTACAGCTTCTGGCTTGCCACTATAGAGAGGAATGAGATGTTCAAGTAAGTTCATGATTTATTTATCAGTATTTCAGACTTAGTCGAGCCTTGTTACTGAATAAGAGAAGTATTGTTTGAATATAATACATGGTTCAAGTATTGGCTGTGCCCCAGCCTGGTTAGTATATACAGTTAATGATTTTCATAACAAAAAGAAAAAAATCGTAATAGCTTTTGGGGGAATTAATGAATGTATCTTCCGTTACTGTTTGCAATGTGTCATTTGTACCTGGTATTTTGCTTTTCAGAGTAATCTAACAATGTTTGCATTTCCACTATGTTTGATTGTATTCACTGAGTCGTAACTGGGATAGGCTGACGTACTGATTGAAATTAAGTTAGAATATAACATTCCGCCTAGTGGATGTTAACACATAATAGAACCACTTGAAATTAGTGCAGGTGTTGAACTAAGTGAGCTGAACAATTATTTACCTTTCCCTAATGTTGGAGGAAGTATGTCTAAATAAAATGCAGCTGACGGCAGAGGCCTTGGGCGTTTCTTCAGTCCTGCAGAGGTTCTAATTTCAGGAATTAAGTGGTAGTAGGCTTTGTTCTGGTCTCCTGCACATGAGTCTTTTTCAACACAGTCTGATTTGTTCCGTATGTATTTTATTAATACGTAAGCATATAGACCAGTTCCCAGGTCTGCATAGCTTACCTGCTTAGCAGACATTCCTCTGGAGTGCAGGCAAGCATCCTCTTCCACTGCAGTCCAGGCTGCTGCTCCCGGTACCCTTCCTCTGGTACCCTTTATCTCTTCCTGTCTGCTAGATCTGTGGATGCTCCCTAGCCTGTCTCGGTCAAACGAAGCAGGTTGTTTAGCCAGTTTTGACTGTTTGTCTGTGAGATACCTGTCAACTGAGTAGGTAGGAAAACTGAGCACTGGGACTGACTGGCGCTGGGGCTGTGATAATCTCATCAATCAGAAAAGTGACTGCTGAAGGAGCCCATTTGCCAACACTGGGGTAAGCAGTGCCTCCCTAGGAAGGAGGAAAGCTGGTCAGAGGAAAATTTAGAGGACTACAGTTGTTTGTATTCATGGAGTCCTACTCAGAGACCTTCAACTTCATACCCTTTTCTGGCTACAAACTGTATCTCAAATTAGTAAAATAACCCCAGATCAGGGGACCTGTCCTACTGTCGTAATTCACAAATACTTATCAGTTTCCTGTAAACTCATAATCCTTTTTAAAGAAAAGCTTTAAATGTAAGCACACTTTTGTCTGAAAATGCTTTATTTCCGGTTGCTAGGAGTAACTCCTTGTGATAGGTTAGAGGCTAAAGATTTTGGTTTGTCTTTCTATATGACATCACATAATTTCCTTTGCTGGCTTTTCATTTTTCTGTAAAGTCACAAGAATTAGCAGAAACTCATGAACAGTCAAATGTCATCAGTCTCTTTGCCTAATTTTTTTTTTTTACTACCCAAATTACAGCATGTTTTCAAGCTGCTGATTAAACAAGTAGTGTCTTCTGGTTAAGAAAACATTCAGCCTTGTGACAGAATTGAATTCTGACATGACTGGAAGTGGACGATGTTTAAAACTAATCCTGTGGCAGTTTGTGACCAAACTTGAAAGTGAATATACATTGGAGGACGTAGGGAACCTGCTTGATTCAGCATAGCTTAAAGAGGCACTGGGCTGCGTGCGAAGTTTGTGTTGTCAGTTATAAATCTGAAAACTGACTGTATCACCAGTTGTTGATGAGTCTTTTCATTTATTTATTTTTAATAGGAAACCGACTCCCTCCACTTTGAAAGCCGGGGATCTGCGCTCAAATGTTAGCCGTTGTCAAGTCTGTATGAGAAAAACATAATGACTTTTGAATTTCAACTAATTTCACACAATATGGTGCTATTCGTTTAACAGCAATGAAGCCTAGACATATATCATATGTACCTCATTGTTGTCCAATATGAAAACAGTAAAGTGCCTTTTAGGAACTTGCATAACTAACACACACTGCTTTACTGGCCCTGTCCTTGCTGAAGAAGAAGAGAGACAACAAAGATAAGCTTCAAATGTTGACATGCCAAGTGGCACTTTTGATCAAAATATATGTATTTTTATATAAATGTAATGCACTGAAAGAATAAAAAGTCAGCATTTATCCAGAAAAAATGCAAAGGTGCTAGGAGGTATGCAGTTCTGCCTTATACTGTTTGACCCTCTTTTCTCATTCTTGTATTATATATTTAGATTCATTTTTCTTCCCCAGATAAGTTTGTTGTTACCGTGATCTAGGCGTCTCAAAATCCCAGACTCTTGGGTATGTACTTATTGTTCCTGTACAAAGCAATACTAATGTAAAAAAAGAGTTTTGGGATTACAGACTGTGGTTAAGCAACATGTGACCATCTTTTCACAACATAGAGTGCCATCCTGCAAGCCTTTGCTTCTGTTTGTAGTCTTTAGTGCTGTTGGTTTGAAGGGGACTACATCTGGAAGAGATCGCCAAGTTGGTTTCCCAGATAGGCGAGTGCATGTTTCTGCTATGTTGGTACTATGCAGCTTCTTTATGCAGTAGAACAAACTTTCCTGTGGAATAAAGAATGATCCAGCAATGGTCAAGAAAAAATATATGTATAAATATTTTAGTAATTTATAATAGATATCAACCATTGGGCAAATCAAGCTCTGAGTTCATCATTTCAAAAAGAAGCTTACAAAACTTTTCTTCTTTTCAGTGTCATGAATTAGATGTTAAATGCCAAAATATGATGTGAAATGTTCATTTTACACAGGCCATTTCAATGCTGAAGTTGCAGAGACTGAACCCAGGTTAATAGCTATTTGTGTTTATTATAGTAAATCCTGCTTTGAGCTTATAGTCTTTATTCTGTATTTAATATTTTTCAGGGTTTTAAACACTACTCACACACTGAATGACTTGATTTTGAAAAGTATAAGGCCTTAATTTTGTTAATATTGTGCCAAAAAAAATTCTTCAAAGTGGCCTCAGAAATATTTCTACAGAGTTTCTATGCAATGATACCGTTGTTTGAGCACATCCGTGTCCAAAAGTGTTTTATAGACTATTACCGTGCAAATACCAAAAGATTTTTGCAAATGCCAAGGCCTTTGTGTAATTTCTTACATGTGTATTTCTTAAAAATTCAAGTTTGTAATAAAACTATTTGTGTAAAAAAACAGAAGAAAAGAAAAAGTTTTTACTAATTTGTTATTAGCATTCATTTACAGCAATGAACTAATTTTTAATAAGCCACCAATAAATGCACAAGCTTGATGCAATCCTAGATTATTTTTGTTTTGCACATCTTTCAGATGTACAAAGCATCTTCAAAAGGGGGAAGCAGGACACTGTGCTGACGCCTCTGTGGTTGCTCTGTGAGAGCCGGTACCGACAGACAAAACATGGGTAATGCATTGGTTGCTGAAATCTGCTTGATGCGAACGTGTTACAGAAGTCTGCTAACTTAATCTTAGCTCACGGGAAGCAGTCACGTTATACACATTTTTCACTCTTCCCTTGAATTTTTCATGCACAAATCAGAACTGAGTTATACAGGATAAAAATTAAAATATCTCATATAGTTTTGCAAGGTGAATCTTGGCTGCGGTTGTCTGGAGAGGAAATGGGCTGTGGTATCTTTTTCCTCGGCAAAAGCACGTAATTTGTTTTGGTGTTCCAAATATGTGAAGAGGCTGCTGCTGTTGCTGTTCTGAGCTCCCTTTCACTTCAAATCCTTGAGGACGTTGGCTCACCAAACGACTGAGGGCCCCTGCGTGGAAACTGGCCGTTTCCTTTAGCTCCCATGGAAGTTCTGACAGATGATCATTTTATTTATAAATGACCAGCCCTCACAAAAGCCCCTTACCAGCCTATAAAATACAAGAGCCTGGACATGTCTAATCAGCCTGATGCGGGGCTTTCCGAAGGGCCGCTTGCCATTCAGAAGAAGGGGAGAAGACTGTAGGGTGATGCCTACATTCATTCAGTAGGCTAGGGTAGGGTGATGCCTACAGACGTTCTAGTAGTAGAGAAGGCACTCAGCCTTCTCTGGCTCAGAGGATCCACGCTGCTGCTCAGACTGCTTGGCTGCATGCTACGGCTTGCCTCCTGGTCAGCTGGGGGTTGCGTTTGCTTGGTGGGGATTGTCGCAGAACTGCCAGACAGCTGAATTTGTAATGTCCTGTGTGTATGTATAAACCAAATCTGTGCATAAGCGTCCAATTCCTTTTGCTAGTGAAGAGACTACTGGCTGCAGCTGGGGGTGTACCAACCTGTGTTTCCTCAACCAGGAGAATTTTGGAAATGAGGTCCTGCTTTGAAAATTTTCAAAAACTGTTTGAACTACAGTTTGATGTCTTATTTACCTTGCAGTAATTGTTTATTCCACAACCTCCACCTCATAAAATGACCTAAACTACTGTCACACAAAAGATGCTATTTCTACTTAAATTGGTGAGTAAACTTTTCGGTGGTTATTGAATACCAATCAGATCTACGGGAAGTCTTGTGAACGCTAGATTTTGATGCCCTGGGTGAGGAAGAGTCCACGTACTAAAGTAGAAGAGAAGTGTGAGACACTTTCTTGCTCTCAAAAATCTGTGAGTACCACATATTCAGTCCTTTCTGGCCAGCATTGTTGCCGCAGAACAGTTCGTTGTGTGAACAGGCGACTGCTAACACATTGCTTCTTAAAATTGCCTTGCATAAGCTTAAATTTGAGGAGAAAGTTGTTCCTAAAGAAGCGCAGCTTGTTTAGTAGGCCTGGCTGGTGTTGAATACTCGGAGAGTGACGCTGGTGACCCAGATAAACAGATTTCCACAACAGCAGGTGGTGCCCTTGCTCTCCCTTTCTGCTGAGACCGGGGCTCGCAACTTCACCCTGGCAAGCGCCTTCCTCTGCGGTCCGCCGCAGCGTCGGGCAGCCGGACGGTTCGCTGTTTGCCCACGTCTCCGGCTCTGTGCTGGCACGCCCTAGCCACCAGCAGTTTTCCTTCTGAAATAGGAATGGAGCAGTCTTCAGTAAAATAATACTAAAAATTCTACACACAGGCAAAATAAAAATAGAATATAACACAATAATCCAATATATATGCTGAAACAAACGATCTCTTCGCCTGTGTGTCTTTTCCGATAGATGTACATTCAGTTTATAATTGTATCTTTTATCCTTTTCATAGTGGTAGCTTCCTTGATGAAATACACTTTCTCCCTGTGAAACAGGACTCCAGAGAACAATACCCCCATACCAGGCTCCCTGAGAAGTGATTGTATTAAAGCCATACCTTTTTATGACTGAAATCGTAAAGCTGCGTGGCTTTTTGAGAGTTCTTTTCCTGCCTTTCATGTTTGACAAGTCTTGGGTAATCTGCACCAACTACACAAGGCAGAATATGAACATGTAGAACACGGGGCCGGGCTCATGGCTTCCAGAGCGCCCACTCAACCCAGTAAACACAAAATACAGCACCTGGCACAAAGACAGACCCCTGACAATTTGGCATCGCAAGGGTCTCGGTGTCTGCCTCAGGCTCCATGCCCTGCTCTGGCAGCGGTGGTTGCCCACGCCAGCACTCACCCCTGCGGAAGGTTCTGGCAGCTTCTGCCCGAGGCTGCCGTGGAGCTGCATCTCTCTGCTGCTCACCTCGTGACAGCGATGTGCTGCCCGCTGCGTTTCTGCCTCTTCGTGCAGAAATAATCTTTCTGATGGAAAGCCCTCAGCGCAGGGAAGACATGGAGCTGTTGGAGCAGGTCCAGAGGAGGCCACAAGGATGATCCGAGGGCTGGAGCACCTCTCCTATGAGGAAAGGCTGAGAGAGTTGGGGCTGTTCAGCCTGGAGAAGAGAAGCCTGCGGGGTGACCTTAGAGCAGCCTTCCAGTACCTGAAGGGGCCTACAAGGAAGCTGGAGAGGGACTTTCGACAAAGGTATGTAGTGATAGGACAAGGGGTAATGGCTTTAAACTGAAGAGGGCAGATTTAGATTAGACAAGGAGGAAATTTTTTACACGGAGGGCAATGAAACACTGGCACAGGTTGCCCAGAGAGGTGATGGAGGCCCCATCCCTGGAAACATTCAAGGCCAGGTTGGACAGGGCTCTGAGCAACCTGGTCTGGTTGAAGATGTCCCTGGTCACTGCAGGGGTGTTGGGCCAGACGACCTCTAAAGATCCCTTCTGACCCAAAGCGTTCTGTGGTTCTATGAGCTTCACATTCTGATTTAGATAACACACTGAGAACAGGAGAGACCAGCGTGGATCCTTAAATGCGTACATCAGGCTCAGGCTGATGCTGAGACCAGTGATGGTCTGGGATAGAATTAATCATTATTAAGAAAAGAAGTATCCAGTGGCCACATGGAACCCATCCACTAGTTACAGTGCAGTTTATTTAGTATGAAACTAATATTAATTGTGAGCTTGCAATGCTGGGGGGGGGCGTGTCTATACAGCAGAAAAAGTAAAAAATAATATGCAAACTTTTATCACTGACAGCTGACCAAGAAGCAAGAAGCACCACATGTTCTTTGTGGAAGATGTACAAACAGTCAGAACAACCTCAAGAAAATAATTTCCTGAATGCATACTTTTTTTAAACAATTCTCTTCCTTCAGAGTGTCAGAAGAACGTTCTTCCAAAAAATGCAAGGAGAGAGCGTGTCATTTTGGTTATTTCTCTCTAGCAAACAATATGCTTGGTGTCTTGCTTGAGGTGTTAATACCTGTGGGAGGACAAATCACTACTACTTCTCATGGACTCGGAAATGTAAAGAGATTTCCCCCAGCCAGGCTTACTGACACCGCCTTCTGTCTTCAGCTCCCACCCTAAGGGATGTTACTCTGAGCTGAATATTCCTACTTGTATTTCAGTGCTGATTTCTGACGATAGATTCCTTTCCAGCTTCTTGTTGTCTTCAAACCAAAGAGAGCAGAGCGTTGCTTTTATGTAAACAATCAAAAGATTTACAAATGTCTGAATCTTTTAGGTTTACATATGTTACAGAGCTGCATTAATTTTCCTCTGGCTATATGCAGTCAGCTGTATTTATTATAATTGGCGTGCAGAGGACAGAAGACTTGACAGAGTGAAAGTTATAGATGGAACAGGATCATTTGATGCTCTGTCAAATCCTGTCTTGCCTAAGAAAACACGTTACATTTCATGCAGAATTGTGGCAGGCTTCATTTGTCATCTCAGCTGCATGAAGTATGATTTACACTGCAGTAAATAAGCATGTAAAATGGCCCGGGCAGGGGAGAAAGTCCTTGTAAAACAGTTTAAAGAGCATTGATCCAACCCTTTTATTATTCTCCACGCACAGCTTTTAGGCCGGTGTAACTCACTGGATGCTTTCTCTGGAACGTACCTCTCGGGCTCGCACCAGAGAGGTTATTTCTCACCATCGGTTCCTGGAAGAGGCTCAAAGTGAAGAGTGCGAGCACATGCCCAGTGCTATCTCCTGCCAAAGCTTTTGTTGTCTTTGTAGGCATAGTAGCTGGCAGTGGAAGATGTTCCCTTCTTCCTATTTCCTCTAAATAATTACAGCGGCATTTTTTCCAGCCTAATTTTGGACATGAACCTGTTTGTGAGATGTGATCAAAGTGGCAACCTAGTTGTAGGGACTTGAAATCCAGTCATGTGAATCCCATGTCAAGCATTGTTTCTGTGTCCTGCTTTCAAAATACATCTGGGAATCCCCGGACTAGCTGTGATGCTCGGACACGTTCCCAGGGGAGTCTCAGTAGGGTCTGTTTTACAGTTACGTTGAGATCTGCCTCCTGTTGCCATGGTGTGGAAGATGTGTTGCAGCATCTGTGGGAACTCTGACAGGTAAGAAGGGGAGCACCAGGCAGCAGTGAATGGAGACTCTTGGTAGCTCAACAGGCACATCTACAAACCAAATGGCTGTTTGCTCTCGTTTCCACATAGACCGACTACAGCTTTGTCACAGATTTTTTGGCCTCCCTTTATCAGCAGTTGGGAGCTGTCAACCATTCCTGTTCAAAACTGATACCATCCAGGCCTTTTAGCATCGTCCCTGAACTAAGGAGAGGACCTAGCCCAGGGCAGTGAAGGATACATCCTGTCTCATTCTCAGCCCTCCTTTTCCCAATAAAATACACATAGGAAAGAAAAAAAGTTCTCGCATTCCAATAAAAATACACTGCATCTCTCCTCCTCCTCTGTTCAAAGGCAAACCTCACTTCAGGAGAAGATGGTGACCTTTCTAAAAAGGGAGGGAAAAATTGGAAAAGGCAATTTGAGAAAGTATTTTCTAGATCATACACTCACGTTATAACAGCAGTCACTCAGAGTAAGAAAGGCAATATCTGAAAAGCTACAGCCACCTACAGTTCTGAGGAAATTTGAGGCATTCCCCATAAAAATGGGAATTTCTTAGTAGGAAAGATACAGAAGTTATAAAGGCCAAACTGAAAATAACACAGAAATCACACTGGCTGAGTAGACTCTCCTGAACACAACCTTACACATTTGAAATAAAAATCAGATTCCAAAGAATACTGTAACTGCTAGTGATGTAAACCAGAAGCACAGCGTTTCCCAGGGGAAGGTCACTGTGACCTGGAGATCACAGGAGAGTAATTGGGATTCTGCTCAGGTGAGGTGCTTTGGGGCCCGTGCCAGGTTTCACTCACAGCCACTCAGAGAGCTGACCTAAAAAACTGAGTAGGTCCTACCAGTCAAGGCCTGAGATTGTTGAAGGGGACATCTGTGAAGAGAGTGAGGGTCTGCAAGCTATGGTCGAGCACTTGAGTGACCGCTATGAGAAAGATGAGCTCTTCCACATAGCTTTAGTACCAAAGCATTTGTTTGGTATGTTTTGCCCTGATCTATCACAGTCAGAGAAATCTGGTAACTGCTAGCAAAAACTAGATTTCTTCCCAGAAGCACACAGTACAGTGGGAATTTCTAAACTTTTTCTCCTCTTTCGCAGGCACATTGCAGAGAATCTGAGAGAGAGAGAGAGAGAGAGAGAGAGAGAAGGAAATTTTGTAGTTGTTTGTTTGCTCTTGCGAGGCACTGAACATGACCCCTCAGGAATGTGTAGGAGAGGAAATGAAAAGCAGACGTGGGAAGCTGAAAAAAGCAGCACTTCTCCTCTATCATTAAGTGTATAATAAGGTAGATTACATCAGTTGTTGGCCTAGTCTCCCTGGTGAACAGGTGTCATAGATACAGCACTGTCTAATCAAATATTAACTCATCATGTGGCAGCAAGTGCTAGGAGAGGGAACGTGTCAGATCATCTACCTCCTTTCACACGCAGCCAATTCTTCCGTGAGGCACGAAGGTTCAGTAAAGGACATTCTTGTCATTTTTATGGAGTGAATCTAATTTTATATAGGTGCAGAGACTGGTGACAACCAATTTTTTTTCCGCTTCCTATTTAAGAAAGTACTTTGGATACTAACGTATGAATGGCCACAAACTCAGACAAATTGGTATGTTTTCGTACTTAGTTATGAAGTAAACCCATAGTAGTTTAGTAGTAGCTATCTTCAACCATTACTTAGAATAAACTGATACAGAAGATTTTTAATTCATAGATTTCCACATTGTTTACAATAGCAAATAAATGCCATTGCTCCCATTTTAGAAACAGAGAAAATGGAAATTAAATTACATGCATGTAGTTAGAAAAGAAATCAGTCCTTTAATTCCTGGACTAGGTCTGCCCCTTCTGGACCATGGTCTGCCCCAAACCATCTGGAACTCCTGGACAGTGGTGAAATAAAAGAAATATTTGTTTTGGTTTTTAATATTCCATTGCATTTGTTAGACTTCTTACTTTATACAGAATCCAGAGTTGCAGTAGTTTTAAAATGACAGCTGGATCAGCTGTGTGGGTATTGTACATCAGATGTCAAAGAATCACAGAATCATAGAAAGTTTTGGGTTGGAAGGGACCCCTAGAGGTCATCTAGTCCAACCCCCCTGCAGCGAGCAGGGACACCACTAACTAGATCAGGTTGCTCAGAGCCCTGTCCAACCTGGTCT
>Ga0065711_1029683_pt1 | contig 35231 bp, 31 predicted proteins | sample Hoacrofraction12_FD_59098 | JGI IMG/M metagenome (GOLD analysis project Ga0065711, IMG submission 59098) | Hoatzin crop microbial communities from Cojedes, Venezuela - Epithelial fraction 12 v2 (version 2) | ecosystem: Host-associated > Birds > Digestive system > Esophagus > Crop | place... | reverse complement strand
ACACTCCCACTGTTAAAATAATATACCAAAAATTCCAATCAAAAAACATTTCTTCTAAAACTTTACCAGAGACATGAATATCTTTCTTTGAGTTACACATAGGAAACAGAGACTCAAGCTAAGGAAATAACTACCCAACAGTAAGCCTATTACAGAGCTAAGAGCTAAATGCTTGTTTCCCAAATCCTGTTTAGTAACTTTGGCACCTAGATCACGTTTTCTATCTTCTTTTTTTTTTTTTTTAAAAAAAAAGGCAAAGATTAAAGGGGATGGGGAAATCACTTTTAAGCAACATCTTCCCCACATCTTGACAAAGAGCATTGATTACTACTGCAATAAAAAGGCAGGATATTTGCCATTTTTGGATTCCAAACTATCCCCTGCAGCAATAATACCTTATTCCATTCAGATTTATCATCACTAGCTTAGCATAAACAAAAAGATAAAGCTGAAACCCTGTCACCATCACGTTGTACAGAATAACACCATTCTCTGCCACAGTGATTACCCACTGCTACTCAGGAAGCCAATAAACACTCCCTAAAGCCATTCTAGATTTCCACTCTGTAGTAACTTGCAAGGAAGACTTTTTGCTGAAGCAGCTGTGAGTTCAAAAGAAATCCTCTGGTTTTGCACAATGTATATACGGATCTGAAGCATGTATTGATTTTTAAGTATTCTAAATAAAGCAAATGGAAACGTACTACAATGAAGCAAGTTTATGTCCTTTTTCTCAGCAGTTGCTGACCTCGTGTGGTAATAAAGCGTAATTACAGGAGTATACAGGACTACAGAAAAAACATTAGGAATCCAGTTATTGAAGCAGCATGAATGAAGATCCATGGAATCAGAGAATCGGCATAAAAATCGCTGTATAAATAAAGCCCTTTATGGTCTCTTTCTATTCTTTGAACCTGCAAGGATTTATATTTTAATGCTTCACTGGGTGGCATGAAAGCTGAAATTTTATCAAGGGCTTTAACAAAAAATAGCACAATACAACAAATAGCAAATAAACACAGCCGTTAATGAGTCGAAAAAAAAGAGTTATAGTACATTACATGAAATAAAGTAAGTTACAGCAACGTTAATGGGAATATTTTACTGGCATAGCAGTCTGAAGACCCCAATGTATCAGTCTTTCTTCACATTATTCCCTTAATCACTCCTGAGCAAGCAACACCGAGTGCCTGATTTGGCCTGAAATTTGTCAGCTACAGAGCAGTGGATAAGATAAAAAGCAATACCCTTCACTTTCAAACTGAAAAAGTTACAGCATGGATACCACTTACAATGGGTAGAGAGACCTCCAAAATACCATCTTTACTTTTCATGGTGACAGTACCTGATACTCTGAACATGCACTCGGTCAGTTCATTCAAATATGCAACTGATATACTCAGAATCAATATAATCAGAATTCTCACAAAATCTGTTTTAAACCACTTTTTTTCCTAATGGTATTTTAAATTCAAAGTTCAAATTTCAATAGTAAAAAACAAGTTCAAATGTGTAACACAGTAAAACGGTACCCAAATGTAAAACTACTCTTTGATCAATTATCATCAAACTACTACATTTTTTCACTGCTGGCTCTTCAGTGTTTATCTTAGATTCTTACTTTTCCCACCCCAATTCCTTCCAAACCTTCCCCAAATCTTGTATTGTTCTGTTTCAAATTAACTGAAATTCTTACAATTACCCTGTCAGGTGGAAGTTATCTAGTCATGGCTCAAAATGCAGCAAACATGCAAAATTTTAAACAAAAATAAAAGGTAATATTATACATGCAATATATTATTCATTTTCATATCGCTCTCATTTTAATGTCTGTAAGACTGTCACATAAATTACTGTAAAGACTGAAGAAAGCAGAATTTGCCACAAAATTTAATGAAGCTTTCAGCAGAGTGTGAATTATAGTACGCTTGACAAATACAAAAAATCCACATTACCCTGCAATGTACTATTTCATGAAGAAAGACATTTTAATTTCCAAATGCATAAGCAAAGGAGCAAAATTAAGTTTCTCCAAGAAACATTTACCCTAAATTTCTTAATTGGCATCTTACATCATCATCTTTGTCCTAAACAGTAAGCGTTCCATAATTTTCTCCCCTGCTTTAATACAGTAGAAGTTATGAAAAAAAACAACTCCAGCCATCATGTTGAAGACAAAATTTTAAATAATCAGTACACATCCTTTCCTTAGATTCACAGCCAATGGTTTGTCATAAGACACAACTGGACGATTTAAGATATGTAAATTATCTTTATACATAAAAAAAGACACTACTTGTTCACTTTGATATTATATATTGCTAGCAAAAAAATACAGCTCACTCTCAGCTTCAACTCGAAAGAAGAGCCAGATCCTCCAGCCATAGACAAACCATCATTTCATGACAAATTACGTCAGCATTTAACAAAAAGGGTTTCTACCAACAGACCATCACCAGCTCTTCAAACTTCTCAGATCACCATTTACCATCACCAAACGCTTAACCAACAAATTCATAATTGTTTAAGCTTTAAAGAACTTGCCAAGCTCTTAATGGAGTTTCATGGATCAGCAATTTTCCACGTCTTATTTTGGGAATGGACTGGAGGCCATAACACCTGTCCACTTCGCAGAAGCTGAGCTAGGATTTATATTTACAGTCTATTCACCAGTCCTGAGCTCAGTACTGCCTAATGTTGTTTAACTGCTTCCACACTTTGTTCACTTCACCAAAGCAAACCTTGCTTGTTTGTTTCTTTCGCCTTTTCTGACTTCGCATCTTTTGAGGGGAAGTAAGGACACTTTTCCCTAGTTTCTACATAATTGGAAAGACTGGAAATGCAGTTCATGTTCTCCTTTCCAGAAACACACACACAGTTTTATCAAAGCCTCTGTGCTGTAGTAGCTAAACATTAACAATATTCTGTCCAAAAGAGAGTTAATATTGTTATAGAATTAAAAACTGCAGCATTGCACAATATTTACAAGTTCTGCCTACACAAAATAACATCAAAGATTATGAACCTATAGAAGGTTCATGGAAGACACAAATTAGCCCACAAATTTTTTATTAATGAGCCTAAAGCATGAAAGAACTTCATTTGACTCTCAAATCCCAGCTTGAGATTTAAGTGGTCAGCGGATAGAGAATGCATTATTTTATTTATAAATCAATTGCAAATGAAAGAACTTATATGGCATGCATCAACACACCAAAATTCAGCTGTGGTTAAAGCATGTTATGACATTGTTTTTCTAACACCACCTAGGAACCATGGGTAACACAGATATAAGAGCACAGGCTTCAGCACATGCCAGTGATTAAAACATCTCCTCCAGGTCCTGGACTCTCCCATTGCTAACATGTACTTGAACCTCAGCTCCTGCATCTTCATTCAAAACTTTACCAGACTGTAGGATCTCCTAATGTGGGATCATTACTTCAAAGCGAGGAAGTGCATTTCTGGTTAGTGCTCTTCTGGTTAATAAAATAACAGAGCTTAACAAAGGTTGATACACTTTTAAAGACAGAAGTTAATATAAATACAAATATTAGAGTCCCTTCTCCAGCCACCAGAAAAACAGAAGGGACTGCATGAGCTACAACAACAAATGAATCAGAAGATCCAAATGAAAATACTGAAAGGCGCTTAATAAGTCCATGGAACATGCAGCTAGAAAATCTGTTGTTTTTCAGAAACTCATTTGGTCTTCCACCCAGGAAAATCTAAGTGAAAGGATCCTGTCGGCGCCCGAGTCAGAATATGCAACTCTTACTGCAACAACAGTTTTTAATTCTAGGAGATGCTCGTCTGAGCAATTAATGGCTTATGTACAAAATTAGAGTTGGTTTCCCTGGTGTTACAATGGTACAACCCTGGCATTTATGGATACTTAGGCCTTCGGGTGGTAAGAACACGGTAACCCTCTATCAATACCAACTTTGCCACTAGAGCTTCTAGGCAGGTCAGAGGAGGCACAGGACAAGAGGTCAAATGCTTAACTGTCAATAACCAGAGGGAAGGTCCATGGATTGCTAAAAAGCCAGATGGTTCAGAGACATTTACAGATTTTGGAAACGTTGCCTGGAAGGATTTTTTTTAATTCTAACCTTTTAATTGTTAACAAACTCAACTTCCTGTATTTTCACAATGCAATGCAGTTTAAAAAAAAGGTATCACTAGAAAGATACTAAAGTATATAGGTAAATTATCAAGCACTTAGTACCGCTTTAATATAAAGAGGAATAAGAATTATGCGGCTATGCTCATTTTATGCTTTCTGCTGCAGAAGAATGAAGAATTTCTGTCTTAAAACATTCACACTCCCCCCTCCCTTAAAGTAATTTTCAATTTTGCTGGATACAGCACAATTGCATCTACTCTTTCAGCTGCAATGGGTTGTTGAAATTGAGCTATTGCCCAGCACCTGCTCTTAGTCAGACAGCTGAAATCAGAGGTTAGGGAAAAAAATAAAGATTTCATGTCATTGTAATGCAAGTCTCCTTTCAGCTTTGCTGCAGTCAGTGTTCAATTATGTTCTGTAACAATCTCCATTACTAGAGCCAGTGTTATTCTGTTCTTCTCTGCATGCATTAACTTTCTTGTTCACACGTGACAGCCTTCTTAGCAAAGCAGAGGAGTCTTAAGAGACATTTGCCTATAGATTTAATGAGTCTACATCTTTTTTTGGCCTGTTGAGTATCCTAGCATTCAAATGCGTCTTCATTTTGAATCCTCCAAAGGAAGATAACCAATATAATAGAACTTATTTCTCACTGAAGACCTGATAGGTCAAAATTAACTTGAAATTTCATCCAGTCTACTGAATACCCAACACAGGACATGTCACAATGAAGGGCTCCCATGTATTTTTTTCCTGTGTGTATCCTACTTTTACAAGCTCAGGATCCTTCTCATTTGGAATTTTTATAAGTTTACTGCAGAGCCCAGATGTTTAAGACTTCAACAGAAGCAGGAAACAAAGCCCTAAGTCTGTAGGAAGAAAGCCACAAAGACTTTGAACAGCAAGGCTCAGCAGCAAATGGGAAGGAAGTAGCTGGTGTGAGCAGCTACTGGGAATGTGGGAGGCGGAGCATTGCTTTTGAAGTAGGAGAGCAACAATACATGGACAAGAGAGCTGTGAGACAAGGGCCAGAGGGTGAACAACACAGAAACTCCGGGTCTGGGACTTGGGGAACAGCAAATCCAGAGCAGGAGGGATTGGAGATGATTAGAGGGAGGATTTGAAAAGCTTAGCACAGAGGAGGTTTTATTACAATATTAATACATTATAATAAATTGACTTTGAAAAGAAAGGACATGGATAAGGTGGAAAAGTTTGTCCCTAAAAATTAACCTGTTAGAAAAGTGGAGATGATAGAAAACAGTGTTGTAAACTCTTGAAAATTTAATTAGGAGTCTCAAATATTTCTATTCTCCTTCCTCCATTAAAGCTCCAGGTCCTCGAGTCACATGGCTGACTCTCAGTTTTCAGAAAGGGAAAAAATACTATAGCTGGCATGCCTGCAGAGAAAACCTTGAACACTCAAACCCTGAAAACATAAACAGAACATAAACCAACACACAACCTTTTATTTTTCAATAAATCTCATGATTTGAATGTAGTCTGTCTTACAGTTTCACACATAAGATATACCATTAGTGTAAACCTCGCAGATGCTCTCTAGGCAGACATCAGCCAGAGATCCAAAAAAAGATTTCTAGCTGATATCATAATCATCACATAATGACTGGCATGCTGGAATTATGGGTAGCTCATTAAAGATGTCATATATTCATATATTCTGTATTTGACAGATTAACCCCTTCCCCACGATGCAGAAGCGTACTCAACGCGCACTCACCAGCATCCAGTCACCCCATGCACAACTGTGCCAAAGAGCGTGACAATGATTGCTCCGGCAACAGCGTACCCACAGCTGAGAAAGGTTCAGCCCACACCAAGTCCTCCGTCTGCCTTATCCCCATGCAGAGATCTATACAGCATTAACACTTTCTGTATGAAGTTCCAGATCCCTGATCAACTATCCACATCTCTAATGCTTTGAGGTATATTGTTAAAAACTATGTAAATATTTACATTTTGTTCCCAGCACTTTTCCTAGGTTTCTCATTTTTCAGTGCAACCCAACACTGAATTGTGACTCCGATTGTCCTAGCATACATGTGCAACAACAAATACAGATTCAAGCTGGAATTTTTCCAGGCATACACAGAATAATTATTCCCCCAAAATTCTCCTTATCTTTATCCTTGTGGATTTGAATGCATCCTTGAAAAATCTGTCCCCAATTCCATATTCATCAGAAGAGAGGACACAACCGTTGCAATTCGCACACGTGAACCAACTTTATAGCCTTGCAGAGGTACCCACCCTACACCTAATAATTTATCACTTTTCATTGATGCCACAGCCGCCATTCATTTCTAACTTCCACTTTCCCAACATGGTAGATCAGAAACAAATGACAGACATGCCAGATCAGTCAGAAACGCTGTTGTAACTGCCAAAAAATCCTTTGGCCAATTCAACTGTTTCACAATCATCTTACATTTCAGTGCACCGAGTCTCAGCCAAAAAGCCTTCATATCCATGTCTCAATCCCTACCACAAAAGAGCAAAATCTGAAGACCTGGAACTATAATGCCATTATCAACAGTGATATAGAAAGCATCCAAATTCATACTTCCGTGCTAACAGCCCCACTCTGAAGAGAAACAAAAGGCAATTCTGGGGATTGCCAGATGAAGCAGCCCTCAAAATAGATGAAGTTCCTATTTATTCTACTACTTGTGGAAAGCGTAAAGAATGAAAATCTACAATAAAATTTACACATCCGTTCCTGCAGTTTTCAAAGCTCTCCAGACATATCAGTAAACACTCATAGTCAATTCTGTAAGAATCTGCACAGATTTAAAAAGCTGCACGAGCTCTGAACATTCCTCCATTTGCAAGGTATTTCTGATGCTCTTTTGTCACACAGTTTCTTTTTAGCAACACAAGATTCAAAAAAGAACTGCTGGAATGCTTTGTAATTGAGAACTTTCTTACAGAAAGATCTACTAATTCCTTTCCTCAACATTAATGACCTCCTGAGAAGCACTGCTTACTCCAAGGAAAGATACATTACTTCCTCAGTAGCTTTTATTAGGCGGCATGTTCAAGTTACAGGTTATAACCTGCTCAACTCGGAAAGTATCCAGAATTAATAACTATAAAAACAAGTCCAACGAATATTAGTGAATTCTGCCTCACAAAAATCACGTTTTAACAGGTATATGTTGTGAGAGACAATGAAGTGACCTGCACAGTGCCCAACAGAATCTGAAGCACAAGCCATACATCAATCTAAAAGACTGTACGACCTCAGTTTAATATTCATTGTAAAGCCTTACCTTGCTTCTGAAATTCCTTGCCGCTTCTATTGGAGCTGTAGTTCCACCATCACTGCCTTCTGTAGCCCGGTGAAATGCGAGCCACACGTGGACACGTGCAGTTTATCTGCCATTTTGCGACCACTGCCTAAAGGAATGTGACTTCAAATTTCAGGATCTCGTGGCTATCAGGGCAACTTTTCCTGCTCACATTGGAGAACAGGCACTTCCCACTCATAGGAACCTTGCTTTATTTGAATAGGACATTAAATGTATAAATAAAAAGAGTGCTCTATTTTTCCTTAGCTGTTTACCTAATAAACACATCTCTAGGGTAAGGACATCATCCTCTGGTTGTTTGTTCGGGTTTTTTTTAATCCACAGGGTTTCTCTTCCCCTCTCTTTCTCATATATTCAAGATGAGAGAAGCTTCAGTGAGCACAGCTACCAGTATCCCAATTCATTCAGCAGCAACCCCTGTGGAGTGCTAAGAGCAGACTGTGATTCTACTTGGATGACAAGGTGTAGGTAAGTAATTCTATCCTTAATCTATCACTGTCAATGCCAGTAAGGGAACAACTTTTACCTGTGAGAAATCAGGCAGAGGAAAAGATTGAGACTGGGGAAAAAAGCGTGGGGCAAAAGGACAGCAGAAGTAGAGAGGACGCAAGTCCATTAAGAGCTCTATGCATCAGTGCATGCGGAGGTAAGTACCAAATGAGCAAATGGGACAAAGGACCAGGGTGCCCATAGGTAAGTAGCAAACAGAAAGGAGACAGCCACACTCCAAGCAGAACTTTTCAATAGCGATGAAAATCTCACTTCCACCATAATATATGCCTTCTATTACACTGATTCCAGTGTAAAATGGCAGAGGTGTTTGCAACCTCAGTAAATGCTGATGGATACTACTACATTACAGCCACAATCAATAAATCTCAAGTACATCATAATGGAGCCTCAAAGTCCTTGCATACAGACCTGTCAGTAAACTGGGACAATATTACAAACAGACAACAAAGCATAACGCAAAGATTGCAAAAATGGAACAACACAGAGACAAGTGAATTTCCTGGAGGATGGATTGGAAGGCAGAAAAGATGAAAAAGGAGGTAAGCTATTTAGACATAAATGATGGAGAACATCAATAACCGCATACCTGTTTTACGTGATGGAGGATTCAGGAATGGAAGGGAAAACAGTGAAAGCAATAATGAGACCTGGGATCAATTATTCTTTTCCTTTTTAAAGGAACCCCCAGTAGCGACTCCATCACTATACTTCACTACAGTCATCATCTACAATTAAAATCTCTGCCCACTCAGGCTAGAGAAGAGCCTTTCATATCTTTAGCACAGAAACAACGATTTTTATGTGCATATAAACGACTCCTTTGATTTTGCTACAGGTACTTCTTATTTTTATGTTATTTGTTTGTCTGGCAGATACGTCATGTTGTCCCAAACATGTAAAATGGGTCATTCATACTAGAAAAGGCAAAAAAATCTGCCTTCTAAACAAGCACTACCTTGAGGTTAAAATAAAACTTGGGAAAAAATAATTTTCAACCAACTCTGCTCTTGGAATGTCCAATTTTATAACCCAAATACAGATGCATTATTGATTATTCTCTTCTTCCCAAGCTTGCTTACTGCTTTTCATAGTAAGCAGATTCTGCACCCCACAATAAACAAAGCAAGCTGCTGTGGGCCTCAGCAGGGCCCCCAGCGCGGTGCAATTGATGGGGAAGGATGTGTTGGAACTTGTGGGCCATAAACCCTGGGAAGAAGGGAGATAGTGCCGAGCCGTCCTGAAGGAGGAAGCAGGGCCTTAGATAAGAAAAGAATGTGTCTGCATGGCCTTAGTTTAGATAAACTTAGGAAAAGAATGTGTCTGTGTTAGCAACTGTGTTAACCAATCAATAGGTACCTAGTTTGAAACTTAACCAATCAGTTTAAAACATGCTGCCTTTTGATCTGTATAAATGTATGTGTGTAAGGACAATAAAAGGTACATCCTGCTTGCATCAAGCGGTGTCCCGTCTCTCAATCGCGGCAAGCTGCAGCCAAGAAAAATTTATACGCTGAAAAAATATTATTTGTTACTACTGACATGCTTTCTAGCAGCGCAAGATCTTTCAGAGACGGGAAGGAAGGGAAAAAACAGGCAGGTTCACAGCTAGCTTTTTCAGCTCTAACCCAAAAGTTTGAGTTGGACTGCTTAAAGAAGACAGAAGATCAGTATAAAGATTAAGAATAGGGCACAGAAATAGTCTGAGAGTAGTCAAGGGAGATCGCCATAAAAATATTTGAAAAACCCCAAATAATTCAAGGGACCAACTTACTGCAGTGTGAAAGACTACAAAAATAACAAAGAAAGAAGAAAAAAAAAAGGAACAAAATTCTGAGATGTTAATAACAAAGCAACTAAGAAGTCAGTGAGCAAGGAGAGAACTCTCTCTGGGAGAACAGTAACACCACCAAAAGCAAGAGGAAGCATGACCTGGAGGAAAGGCTAACAGGCCAAATGCTGACCCAGGTCAGAGAAGAAACGTTGCATACTGCACGCACAGGCCTCATGAACGGTCTGCTCCGAACACAGCGACCCAAGCAACACCGAAACTCGGACTCGTGGCCGACTTACAAGCAGCTGCAGGAAATAAAGCGGGGTGCAGGCCGGGGCAGGGCAGCTCCACTTCCCGCTCCGATCCGACCCCAGCTCTCAGCCCCTGAGGGAAAAGTGACCCAAACCACGCGACTCCCGCAGCCGGTGATCCCCTCCCCTTGGCCCCACACCTCCCGCCCCAGGACCGGCCCCGCTCCTCGGCCTCCATGGCGGACACCCCACGACCCCGTGCGCCAGGAGTGCCCGCCGTTACGCGCCTGCGCACGCGCGGGGCGCGCGAGCGGGAACGGCGCGTGCCCGCTCCACGGGACGGGAGAGCCGGCGGCGCGGGAGGGAGACAGAGAGGCGTCCGGTCGCGCGCATGCGCAGGAATGCAGGCAGCCAGCCCGGCGGGCGCGCTTTCGCGCGGGTGACCCCATTCCGTGGGCTCGTAGGCGGCAAATGGCAGCTCCTCTCCATCACCCGCGCTTGTCTTTTCCCTCCTTGGTGCTGCCGCGCCCCTGCCACACAGCTCCTCGCCCGTGATTTTATTATTTTCTGCCCTGTCCCCAGTGGGTTAATGTTGACTGCGTGGTGCGGTCCCCTCTGTTCTACCCAATAACAAACCAGCTCCTGACAGCGTACTTAGTTGCTGGGCAGAAACGACTCTGCCGTCCCCGTAACTCCATGGCGCCATCCGCTTAGCGCGCTGCCCCGCCTCAGAGACTAGAAGGGGCGGGGAGACATGTTTGAATGACAGGACGCTTAGTGGGCGGGAAAAGACAAGAGAACCAATAGCAACTCCGGGTAGCATTGATGAGCACAGCTCCCAGCCAACCGTGCTGGGCGGGCAGTCGCCTCCTGGAGGAGGCGGGGCATTCGGTTGCTAGGGCCGCGCTGTTGCTAAGGCCGCGGCAGAGCCCGGCGGCGGTAGGAGCCGCCGGACTGCCGCCGCCTGCCCCCCGGTGCCGCGGCGATGGTGAAGCTCTCCGCCAAGTGCGTCCTGGCAGGTGAGTCCGGCCCGTCCGGTCCCATCGGCCCCGCTGGCCGTAAGGGCCTGGAGCGGGCTCCGCGGGGTGGGGCGAGGCCAGCAGCGGGGCGGTGCAGGGCCGAGAGGGGGGCGCCGGGAGGCGGCCCGGCCGCTCTCAGCGCCTCCTCGGGGAGCCGCCCCGGCGGAGAGGAGGTGGGGAAAGGGGGGGGCGGTGGAAATGGCCTTTGTTGTAACCTGCCCCGTGCCCTCCCTCCTGCGACGTGCGGAGCATCAAGAGCTGCGCTCGGGGAGGGTGTGGAGCGCAGTGGGACCAGCAACGGCAGGATCTGGAAAAATGGAAAAAAAAAAAAAACCCAACATGATGATGCTGGGAGTGTGACGGAAAGGAAGAGCCCGAGCGACGAGGACGAAGCACGTGCGCTTCGCAGAGGCATCTTTTTCCCCTAGGAAAACTGGAGGTTAACCTGAAAAAAAAAAGGGGAGATGAAGACACTGGTTTATTTAGTCAGGATGGATTATGGAGGTGTTGAAAGTAAGTACAGCTGACTGTTGACGCTGCGGGAAGAAAGCTTTTTCTCTTTTCTTCCCTCCCTCTACATTGAAGCTCTGTGTAGCCTCAGCCACAAGCACAAATCTGTAAAACTGTAGTGTGCAGACAGCTCCCACGTTTAACTCTTTGCTCCAAACCTGTTTTCTTTCGTCCAGAATAAAATGTTTGCATTTTTTTGGAACCTCAGAAGAAGCTAACCATCAACTTGCACAAAGCCAGGTGTGATCTTTGGCAAATGCAAAAGAATTCATCTCCCCCGTGCCTCTGTTGATAGTTACTGTGGACAGCATGAGTATCTTGCATGTCTTCTAGATTGGAAATGTTGTGTAAGTTTCAAATGTGGAAGTTTCCACGTTCTATTATGTACCCTTTTCTTAAGTCTTTCAGGTTTTGTTGGTTAGTGTTACCAAAGGCCAATTGCACAACTATTTTAAATTCACATGGGCTTTCTTTGGATGACCCAGTTAGGTGCTTAATCCTAATTGGGTCTGGAGCTGCCTTTTCAATTCTGTTCACAACACAAGCAACAGGAAGGTCCTGTCCCATATGTAGTGCTCCTAAGTGCTACAATAATATCTGTGTATTGTTAAAAATAATAAATTAATGAAGCAGACCAGGCAAAATAACCTCTCTTGCAGAAGAGACCAATATAGCGAAAGAAACATAACAGATAAGTAACCACAACAACCTAAAGGGAACAAGAAAATGCAATTACATAGGTAGGAGCAAAAACATCAGAGATGAAACAGGGGACTCTTGTGTACCGAAGAAAATGGTTATGAAGAATAGAGTGGCTCACAGTACTGGAAGCTGCACCAAGGTCAAAGAGAACAACAGGGGGAAAAGGCTTTTATTAGCAAAAGAAAGACTATTAACTTCACAACAGAAAGTGATTCCTGGGTTCTCTCAAGGGTAATTTACAGACACATGGTAAAAGATACTGTTGTTTGAGCTTACTATGGAGACACTACGAAAAGGTTTTCATTGTAGAAAGACAGTTGGCAGTAGCAGGTGTTTTAGAGATACACTACAGATTCTGGCAGAATAACAGAAGTAGGCATGGAATAAATACTGTGGGATGCAGTACTGGCAGATGAGACCGAGCTAAATGAAAAGGACAAGGAAACTTATTTTGAGAAAGTGTAGTGATGTAATGGGCTAACAGGATGGCAAAGAATAAGAAGCGAAAAAGAACAACTGAGGCTGTCAAACTGAAGAAAGGCAACACATTAGTTAAAAATTTGCACCGGATGATGCCTGCGCAGTTTGGAGCAATGTGTGCTTCTCTATCTCATTTTGCAAAGACAGATCTAATTGTCTATTGAAATACAGAATGGCTTCTATTCAGAACAGAGTGTTGTCTTCAGCACAAGCTCGAACTGATCAGGGAACAAACAAGCTGACTTACCAGATTTTCCTGTCTAAATATTATGAGCTCAACTCATCTCGAAGTAAGCAAGCATGCTAAAAATGTTTAAACAAGAACTACGTTTGGTTAATGCATCTAAGAGCAATTGTCACTATCCAAAACACCCTTCCTCCTCTGTAATATTATGTGAGCAGGTAGCTTTCCCAATTTCCCTCAAAATGCCATCTAGGAAGCTGTAATAGGGTAAAAATATACCCCTTTCCAGGTTTATTCATTAAAAACATAACATAAAAGACTTATTCCAGGCTTGGCTGTCACGAGTGTTTCATCAAGGGTAAAGCTAGAACTGCTGAGCTGTTTAATTCCTGGTTCCTATCCTTTGAACTATCCAGGGTAGGGAGACAGTACTTGAAGAGAGGTTAAGCCCCTTGGGAACATTAAGTCTTCGTTTTGCAAGGACTATGCTATTTTGCATGGAGTGATGTGGGCATATGTGAATTCTGCAGTTCTCTGCCATTGCTTCGGATCTTATGGAGTTCTGTAACAGCAGGCCAACGCAGGCAGCTGCTAGCTTTGCCTGAAGTGTTGTGCAAGCCATACCAGAAAGCCTGGGCTCTAGAAGAGCAAAACTGAAAGCCCCTTGGTTTTCCTTCCATACAGAGATGAATCAGCAGGCTCTTTCTCTCCAGCCAAGTGGCATTTGCTTGTGTTATGCCCAGGATGCAACTGATGAGGCATCAGCAGCATTGAGTCAGCAAGAGTTGCTCTCTTAGCAGGGTCAGCAAGAAGAGTTCATCGAGGAATGTTACCAGCTTAAGCAGCTTGGTTGTGTATAAATGACCGTCTCTTCCCTGAACTCAGTATATAACAGGGATTTGAATCTGGGGAAATGGGTAATCTAAGGAGAGGAAATGGTCTCCTGTGCAGCCCAGTGTTCCTTATCACATTGTGTTTTTCTCTACATGATAACATATCTGGGAAATTTTAATTCTTGGGTAGACATGAATTGAAACAAACAGCAGTTCCATCCTGATCTGGGGGCTCTTTACTGTCGTTCACAGAGCAGAAATCTGATGTCAGCATCAGTATTCATAATGGCAATATTAATTTCCTCATGTGGGTATTACCTTTTAGATTGTTTTGTGCTTCTTATGACAGTTATCTGGCCTGTATTCCGAGTTATAGCATCCAAGCTCTTATGGCATGTGATAGTAACAGAACTGAGGGAAAATAAGGTTCTTTAAGATGAAATTAATATCTTTTATGTTTTTGGTTTTGCAGGGGATCCAGCTGTGGGGAAGAGTGCTTTAGCCCAGATGTTCCGCAATGATGGGGCTCATTTTCAGAAGAACTACACACTGGTAAGCATACAGCAGGCTCAAACTGCTATCCAACATTTTTCCAAGTTGCGTGAGAAAACTAAGAAGATCTAGAACAAAATAAATAATAATTTTAAGTTGAGGCATTCAAGGAGGGGCCTTATAGGGTTTTCTTTCTCTTACAGCCTAGATTCTGAAGAGAGGCCATTTAATATTCTGTAAGTCTTTACATTGTGTGGGTGCTGGTTTTCAAGCTTAATGCAGAGTAATTTAGTTAATTTTATAATTTTCCTGCTGAACCAATGTTTTCACAAGCTTTTGTGGTGTTTGAGAGCTTCCCCCTTTAGGGAGTGCTCTTTGAAAAAGCATTGCTGAAGGAGAAGGCTTTTAATTCCAACTATTAAATATGCGTGTGGACAGTGCGCTTATCACTATGCAAACATGAAGATGTGCTGCATAGCCCCAAGATAATTATAATCTACAGAAACTGTTCCCAGATGAAGAGGATACAGTTTGCAGTCTTTCAGTGTGAGAATCAATGGTGATGACTAATCAGAAGTGGGATAAAAATAAAAGTAAATATAAGTAAAGTGAAAAAGGGAAAATATGAGTGTGGAGAAAAAAAAACCCTAAAATATGTTTATTCATTGAAATAAAGATGGAAACCAGAAGTTAAGGATAGAAATAGAACAAGCAAACAAGCTACAAAGCAGAATGAGATGAAAGGTGGAAGAGGCACAAATAACCTCAGTCCCATATGTTAGCTGATCACATGGTTGGTGCAAAACGTTCTAAGGCATGCTTTGGAGCAGCAATGTGACAGTGAATGTAGCCCTGCAGATTTCAGCTAATACCTTTAGTTGTATATAAACAAAAATGTTCGTTCTTCTCGATGTCTTTTTTCCCCATCAGAGCAAATCTACGTGGCTTTGACATGTAGGTGGGAGTATGTTACCCGAGCTATGAGGAGTTCCCAGCAGTCTATGTTTGATGGGATTGTAATGATTCACAAGAATTGCCTCAATCCAATGCATAGTTGGTATGCAGTCGGACAGGCTCTTAAAAACTCTTCTGACCCTTGTTTTCCTGATTCTTCTTGACAGACAACGGGCATAGAACTGTTGGTGAAGGCTGTATCAGTTCCAGAGACAAGTGATAGTGTGGTGAGTTTTTCTGTGACATAAATTGGGTCAGAAAGAGACATCCAGAGCTCAAACTTCAGTCTCATTCTGGTGGAAGGTTGCTCAGCATGTTCATAAGGCCATTAAGTTGCATTAAGGAAATTAGGCTAATCATGTACAATTGCTGATACTCCAGGGTTAGTTTAATCTTAAAAATGCAAGTTTTACATACGTGTGTCCAACATGACATTGTAAACCAAAGCTGCTGACAGCTTTGTTAGGATTCTTTTCTGTCCTTTAGGACACTGAGGTTTAGTTGATGTTTCCTAGAACTATAAAAGCTGGAACTTATCTGTTATTTTTCCTTAATGCCCTATACTCCCACTAGCGGAATGTGGACCACATGTATAATTCTGTATAAATAGTGCAGGTTACTGTCCCACTCCACATATTCTCTTTGCAGCAGGGATAGAAAACGGGCCTGGGGCCTCAGAGGTAACCGTTTTATTGATTATAACATGAACAATAACCATTTCTTTTCTCGTACTATCTGAACTGGAGTATTCTTAGTGCAGGGAACTTGTCCCTTAGGGACATGACACTGCTATGCTGAACAAAATGCAGGAGTTACAGGCTCCAGTATTTACTTTGAAAACCTTTCCCTACACTGCATTTTGCCTAGCAAGAGCCTTTCTGCTTCCGCTTTCAGGAATTCTTCATTTTTGACTCTGCAGGAAAAGATCTATTTTCTGAAATGCTGGAGAAACTGGTAAGTCTTATGTAACAGTCCTCTTCTTCCAAAGAAGTGCTTTTACTTTGAAGATCTGAACTCCTCAGTCTGGCAGATGTAGCAAACTTTGTGTTTAGTGTAAATGGGAGCAATTACCTCAGTTGCCAATGCATCCTGTTCTAGCTCTCTAAAACTTGTGAAAGTACTAGAAGAAATACTTTCCAGAGGAAAGAAGGCAGATAGTCATTCAGTTTTCTTACAAAGAAAATAAGGATGTTAACCGAGAATCGCTGTGTACTGTTGGTTAAAGTTATTTTTATTCCTTTGGAAAACATCTATTTTGCTGCTACTTTTGTTGCTGGGGTTTTTTTGTGTTACAGTGATGTGTTTGATCCAACAGGACTTGTTACTGTCCTTGAGCATAATACTGCCTTGATTTTTTTCCTTCACACATTTGTGTCCTTAGCTGTGCAGTTCTCTGTTGTATTATCTCCTTTTGAGATGTAGGATCAATTAACTGACGTGAAGTTTCATAAGGTGACTAAGTCAGCCTAATGGTTCATTGCTCTACAAGAGGCAATTCCACTTTTGCACTTGTGCTAGGTCTGGTTTGCAAGGGACCCCTCCAGAAGCTGGCTCAGCTTCTCAAACTGGACGAAAACCTTTCTACTTTTTTTCTGTAGGATTAATTTTGCGCTGATTCAGCATGAAGAATCAGCTTCCCCAGGGATCAGTTGAATTCCAGAGCCAATACAAGCAAAGGAGCAGGACTGTGCAGACAGGAATGGGGAAAGAGAGCAAGACCACCTTTCCCAGTGCCAGCTATCCATTTAGTCAGCTCAGCTGAAAATGTGAAACCTCAGCCAGGTCATAGGATTCCTGTATGTTAGGCTTTTTATTTTTGTCTTGGCATCTGTGTTCACCGTGGTTACAGGCTGGCTGTTGACCACATCAGTTTCATTAGAGCTGACAATGTTCCTTTCTTGCTGTGCAGTGGGAGCAACCCAACGTCCTGTGCCTCGTCTATGATGTCACTAATGAGCAATCTTTCAACAACTGTGCCAAGTGGTTGGAGAAGTTGAGGGCTCAAGCAGTTGGAGTGCACATCCCAGGTAAGAAATGGGTGAGATTCTTGTTCTCTGCTTCCCTCTTGTATGACAGCAGTTATTCCTCTTGAGATGGGGCATAGGGCATTTCTTTTAAGCTGCAGGCAGGCATGGCTTCCTCCAACTCATTTGCTTTTATCACAAAGCAGATAAGGCATGAATATGTTTCCTTTATGGAACCTCTTTTAGGTAGTTGTGGACTGTTCTCCACGCCTCCAACTTTTTCAGCTACTTCTACAAATGTTCCAGCATTTATTGCTAACAAGTCAGCATTTCTGGGTTGTTGTTTTTCCTTTGTTTCTTTCTTTTTTTTTTTTTTTTATGTAGGTGTCTTAGTGGGGAATAAAACAGACCTGGTTGGTCGTCGAGTTGTGGAGCAGAAACAAGCACAGGAGTGGGCTGAGAAACACGGCCTGGAATACTGTGAGATGTCAGTGGTGAGTATCTGCTCTTTTCACCATCTGTGGAAGTGGGTGTTCGTAAATTTATCTTCTCTTTCAGGTAAAGAAAGATAATTGGGGGCTGTCTTCCACTGGTTTGTCACCTAACTCACCCTCAGTTTTAGTGTCTTTTGTGAAGCAGTTAGAGCAGAAATAGTGAAATGCTTATTGCATCTGTCATTCACAACTTTCTTATTTCTTTACAGAAGGAGATGAAAAATTTTGACGCCCCTTTCCACATCCTGGCAAAGTCATACCACCAACTGTACAAAGAGAAAGTGGAAACTTTTCATGCACTAGCTTGAGGGCTGTCACTGGGATGACGTATTTATCCTCTGAGCTTCCTCTAGTGCCCAGAGTCCTGCAGGATGGAATACAGAGAGAAGAAAAAAGATGAGCTATTTGCTGCTTCATGGTCATCTTCTGGTAATTCAAAATAAACTAGAAATAAGCAAGTGGAAAGACACTCTTCTGAAGTTGCTACTTCAGCATTCCTTTCATGTCCTCTAACTTGGTTCTCTGCTCGCTGAAAGTCTGCTAGGTTGGAGGAGGCGGGGAGTAAAAGGGGAGGGCAGAATGGAAATTGCCAGCTCTTTGCTTTGATAGTGTCTTGTCTCTTGTCTAAACAGACTTCCTGCTGCTATAAGCAAGGATGTAGAGGTTTGGAGAAGGAGAGAGGAAGCTGATAGGATGTTTATCAACCTAAGCAATTCAGCCTTGGTACATATGGTGCAGAGCAGGATTGGTTTGGCCCTGCTGCCTGAAAAGCGTTGGGAGTAGGAGGCCTATGCCCTAAAATCAACACATGGAGACCAAGATGTCAGGATCCAGCTGGACTTGGGTCTGTTTCTAGGGGTGCCTGGAGTTTGAGGCCTGTTTTAACAGTGTAACCCTTATCAGTTATAGGGCCGGTATGCTGACGACTCATATGTGTTTCTGACTTCTAGAATCTGGTTCTTTCTTCAGCGTGGCTCATGTTCACTGCCTGGTAGGAGCCGTCTTGCATCTGTACCACTATCACTTGGTAACGCAGTGCCCTCTGCTGGTCCCAGGTCACAAGATTGCTGGAGAAGCCGCCTCTTGAAGCGAGCAGGACTTCCTACAGGCACATTCGAATTTGCTTATCTGCAAAATGGGGTCAGAATGCAAGAATACCTCTTTTATTCTAAAGACGAGTCCCGAACTTAAATTATTTTTTCTTTTTCACGTCTCTGTCATCTAATGTGATTTTGTGTCATTTTTCTTTTTGTCAGCTGAACTTGGCAATACCGTGTTCTCATTAGGTTCAGTTCTCAAACCCTGACTAGAATCAGTGTCCTCTTTGTTGCTTGCTTGTCCCTGAATTTTGAATTGAAGACCACGATTCTGATGTCGCTAGTGGAAATAGGACTTGGGAAATGAAAGACAACCTGGCTACATTACTCTGACTCAGCCATGTCTGGCTGGAAGTTTTGTATCAGAAAGAGTAAAAGCCTGGACTGAACTGCTCTTTTCTGTGGAGTACTGATGTTGCATGTGTGAGAGTCTATTTGCTAATGCAGTGTGTGAAAGCATCTGTGATAAGGTACTGCCCTCTAACTGAGCCCAACACTGAGGAGTTCAGAACTGTAACGTTTCTTTTCTCCCAGGTTATGTTAGCCTCCCTTGGGCAATGGAAGCTGAATGTTGTAGAGAGTAAGCACTGAGTAATTTTTCAGGCAGGCTTTTCAGGAATCTGTGTTTTGAGACTTTTATACGTGCATTTTATAACCATTTTTATGCCCAGTTCTAGGAAAAGTACATTGGATGGAACATAAGAAATACAGCTGCAGATGTTGTAGCTGAGTTTATGAAGCACTTCAAGAATCTGGAGAAGCAGCTGGGCTCATTTCACTGGCAACAGTGTGTTGATGCTGGGAATTAGCTAGGGAGCATGAATACCAGCTGAAGAGGTTAAGTAGGAGCTCAGCCCACAAGAAAAGAATGAAAAGGTTCTTTCGCTAGAAGCCACCTCAAAAGCTGCAAAAGCTTCTTCCGAAGAAGGAAGGTCTCCTTTATGGGCCTAGGGTAACTAGAAGACTCACTCTTTTTTAAATTGAATTAGGTTTACTGGTATTTTTATTTTACATGGGTTGTCTCGTTAATCCTGAGCGGTGCCTGTGATTTACATGGGCTGAGCAGAGTCTTGCTTGCAGGTGCTAGTACCTCTGACTATTAAAAACAAAAGTTATTTTGGATTCTGTGCTGATCTAGTTAAAGAATTAAAGAAGGCTTGTTTTGATCTGGTAGCTCATTTCTCCCTGGTTCTATTGATGATGTGATTACACCACAAGACATATTTTTTCATATTGAAAATGGTATACCAGGTGCGTGTGCCACCTGTGACATGGTATATAGGGGGGAGGAACGCCTTGGGAATGGGTGATAAAATGAATCCCTGTGCAATCTTTAGCCAGGGAGTTCAATCTCTCTGCACCAGAAGGACCTCCCATAACTTCAAATAAACAGTCTAAGTGCACCGGTAGGATGAAGATTGGTGAACGCTGTTTTATTAAATGAATGCAAAAGCTGGAGGATCTCATTAAGGGAATGCTTGCAGTGGTGATTTGTGATTTATAGGGAAGCTGCTTGCAAGAGGTTAGTGAAGAAAAATACATCCCATGCAGGGAAAGATATATTGCCTGAGAGAGGAAATGTATGAGCTAATTAGCTAGCAGTAGGGATTCACCCACTGCCCCTTTCCCTCTTTCCACAGGCCATGACTAGAATTAAAAAAAGAGGTTGTGTCTAAAGCATGTTGCCCAACTTGCTTTTTACAGGACTATTTCAAGCACTAATGTAGACACAATTTAATGCCCTTCAAAATGATATATTTGACAATAACAATCTCGGTCCTTCCGAATGGGTTTTAAAAGCATAATGTGTTGTCCTTCCTGGCTAATGTGCTATATAATACCAGCACGATGCAGGTGATGCTTGTTGCTATTTTCCTGGCTTATTTGTGACCTTGGTTGTAGAGGCTAGTAGTGAAGAGTGAGTAGAGAACATGGAGGGCAGATACAGGAAGGCTGTGGAAAATAGTTTTGTGTCTGTGCGGAGGAGTTTATGGTAGCGAGTAGGTGAGCTGGACAAGCAGGATGAGTAAGAGTCTGAAGCCATTATGAAGTTTCTCTGACTGTGTTCAGTAACTGTTGCGGTCACATCTGTAGGGTGAGGATGCATGTTTGCTGCTTATAGCCTTAGCATCACTCTGAATTACAGACACCGTGGAGAACAGTTGGAGGAAGGCAGCAAGCATGATCGGCTGACCAGGAAGCTTGTTGTCTTCTCACAGCTCCCCTACTTTGTCCAGCTGTGCAGTGCTGTAGGTGCTCAGCATGGGTGTTTACAACCCAGAAGAGACCCAGCTCAACCAGAACTGAAATTTCAAAAGAAGGGGGAGGAAACAAACAGACCTTTAACCGTTTTTAAGAGATACATAGTCCTTCTTTTTCCTGCTTGCTTGTTTGATTAGACAAAAACATTCTTTCCTCATTGGAGTCCCTCCTTCTTACCTTTCCTTTGGTCCTCATGGTTCTACTGCACAGAATCCCTGTTATACTTGTGCCCTGCTTTACTTTGCTTGATACATCACCAGCTGATTTTTTTTTTATCCTTCTAATTCTGCATTATCTATTCCCAAGGCTGCAAGACATTTCTTCTTAGAGAGATTATTAGACAAAAGAAAACAAAAGTGGAATTTTTAGTCAAATTGTCTTGGAAGAAAAAAACCTTAAGAAGCTGACTGACATTCTGAAATTTTACTGGAAATTCATTTGTGTAAAGTTGTCATATTAAAGACGCTTTAATGGTTTTGTTTTGTCTTGCCAGACACATTCTACTGTGGAGTGAAATGCAGGATGTAAAATTCCAGAAAGATCAGGTTTTATTATGGGAGTTAATAGGAGTTTCAAAGCTGATCATACTGTGATAAGATCTTTTCAGTCTTAACAATGGAGTGGTCACTGCTGTTCATAATAAAGCATTAAATATACTGAAGTGGGGCTGTCGGAACAGTTTACTCTAGAGATTTGTTCATTTTTGAGACTTAAAATTTAAGAAAGGACATCTTTAAGAAAACTGATCTGATAAATGACACCATTCAGTTGAGGGTTATTTCTGATATAACTTCAGTGACTGAAAGGGCTGATTTAGTCTTTTATGCCAATTGACTCCCCTGGGTAAGCTTCGTTTCTTTACCCACTATACATCTTGGACCGATCTGACCTGATAGAAAAAGACACATGATGTTGTTGAAAATGAAATACTGCCTTGGGGCAGAAGGATAAACTGTGTGGCCTCCTGAGGTCCTCCCAGCAATACTTTCTATAATTCTATTAGATTAAGTGGGGAAAGAAGTAGCATGGAAAGCACAAAACAGGCAAAGTCGTAAACTAGCAATTAAACTGGGAGCTGGGCTGAGCTACAGTGGAAAACGTACAATCTATCCCAATTAAGAGCTGTATCTCAAGAGAAACCAGGAGCCTGACGCAGGTGCTGACAGCAGGGAAAACACTGCATTTCTGTTCTGGAGGCAGCAACTGCTTTCTGCTGGTGCTTACACAGATCCATGGGGGTCCAATACCCCGCTCAAGACTGCTCTGCTTTTAATAATTACTGTATCTATGATGTTCGGTTGGCAACTGCTTGCAGTTGTCTCATCTGCCTGTATAAAGCCAGCAGTGTGAAGGCAGATTGTCTGCTAGTAGCAGGAAGACATTTCCATTCCTGACACCATCCACGATAGGATGCCTCTCTCCCCATGCATTCTCAGTCCTTTTTCTCCTATCTCATATCCACTTCTTGATGCAGAATGCCCACCTCTGCTTGTTCTTAGCAAGTAATTTTTCCAGCTTGCAGATGGTACTCCATGGAAGCTGGGGCTAAGGGACTTCTAGCACCTTCTGTAGCAGAGGTGGAGTCTGAGCAGGAGCTCTTCAAGGGCCATGTTGGCCCCTGCAATGCCTGTCTTAGCCTAAGGGCACATCATCTCTGCTTCTCGCATCCTATTTCCTCCTCCTGCTGTCATCTTGCCTTGAGAGCAACATCTTCTGTGCCAGTTGCCCTTGGCTCTGTTGACCCGGAACAACAATGCTGGGGGGAGGGAGGGAGAAAGAAGAGAGCTCCTCAGTCTCTAGTCTTTTCAGGGCTCTTTAGGTGTTGTGACTCCCTGTTGAAGGCACCTGAGAGATGCAGATGTTGCTCAGTCTAGAGTGTAATTTCCTGGCAGGAGACCCCCAGCTGAGTCCTGGCAGCCTCAGCTTGGCTCTTCAGGGCTTGCCGCAGTGTAACTTTCACAGGCGCTGGCTGTTCTCGTTCTGACTTGGAGTTTTGGTTTGTGGTTGGTTGTTTGTTGTTTTTGGGTTTTTTTTTGTACTCCTTGGGGGTCTTTCTCTCATTCTTCTGTCACAGCTTCACATATTTCCTCCCCTAGAGCTGTTTGTCAAGAGAAGCCTGGAATTGCTCTCTTTCCTGGTCTCTGAGAACAAATCCAAATCTGGCAATGTTTAAAAGGGAAATGTGACAGACCCTACATGTCAAGCTGGGGTCAGGGATGGGGTCAGTTTGATGAGTTTCCCTCCAGCCAGATATGCATCGGTTGTGGAGCCTGTAATCTTTCTGCATGAGTACTGGAAAAATACACAATATGAGGGCTTGAAGTTAGGGACTGTGAGCAGAAAGGTATAAAGGCAGAAATGATCAGCTGCTGTGTCCCAAGCAGGGGAAATGCGGGAGCAGTAGGGGAGTAAGAATATGTAGGAAAGAGTGGGGTCTATATCCCTTCATGAAGAGCCCAAAGGATTTTCTGAGGCAGAGTGGGAGGGTGGGAGTGAGGGGTGGGAAGACCTAAGGCTTTTGCTGGCTTGTAGAATGATGTATGGAAATAAAGTGGGAGGAAAAGTAATTTTTGCATGAGCCATTGAGGGAAAATGAGGATACAGGGTAGAGCTGGATGACACTACAGGTTGGGGAGCAGGTTATAAGAATAAGTAACTGGACAGAGATTTTCAGGGCCAAGGTCAGTTTGGGGAATTCAGAGCCAGGATGAGTAAGGTCAGTGGTAGCCATCAGTTTAGGTTTAAAAGAACAAGGCAGGATGAGTTAAAGTCTGTGTGACAGGGCTGACACTGGGATTTGATAGGGCAATAGCGAGAATCCAGAACGATAAGCCTAGGAGTAGTATGGGCAGGTAAGAACAGCAAGCTGTGATGCTGTGAAGAGCAGTGGCTGGAGTCAGCACATTCGTCTGAGACCAGAGAAAACAGAGTAGGTAGGCTAAGGACACGATCAGACTAAAAGGATGGGAGAGTGTGAAGAGATGTTGCAAATTCAGATTGAGTACAGTTCTTCTGAGGGGATTTCTAAGTGGAGGAAAATAGATACCTACAATTGTTACCCACATATCTTTGTATCGTTTAAAACACAAATTAGTTCCAGCACTGTCTCTATTTTCTTTTGCTAGAAAGTAGGGTGATCTATTTTCTTACACTTTTTTTTTTTTTTGAGGCGGGAGAGAACAGCATATAAACTTATGCCTAATTGTGCTGCAGCATCTGGAATACCTTATGTTCATCCATTCAGGGAATGGAAAGAGAACCTGCACCTCACCTGACCAAGCAGAAGTGCCCACTACAACTTGAGCATTGACATCTCACAATAAAATCTCCATGGTCAGTTCGTACAGCAGAAGACCTCCCCAGAAGATCAATATTTAACCTAAAAAAAACAGAAGAATGCAATGTGTGTGAGGTCAGTGTAAAGCAGATAGAAATCACTCTGTTCGTGAATAAAATTGCCCACAATAAAGAATGCCTTCAGCTCTGCATGGAGGGAATTTCTTCTGTATTGCTTTTCCTTCTCTGTTTTTCCTAATTTATTTTGATTCCTGTGAAGGGTCACTTTCTCGTAGTCTAACAGTTATGCGTGGCCATTGTGTGCTATTTCTAGGACTTTGTGATGTTGGGTGGCTTCAGTTTGGGGACGGTGACACTGGAAGTTTTGAAATTCAGATTGCAGCTGAAGCATCAGGCATACAATCAGCTTGTAAGGACAGCAGAACAGCGTATCTAGGAAAGACGTCTTACAGGGTTAAGATAATGCTTTTCAGTGCTATTGTCAGCAGAGAGAGCTCAGGCTGCAATGAATGCGAAAATGGTAGATGGGAAGGAAGGCTGGTGGGTTTGGAAATGGGTAACAAGTGTGGTTTTCTTGTAACTGAGGTAAACGCAGAGAAAAGAATGCTAAAAGCCTGTGGATGCAGATGTTCTGGGGAGGTAGTGGAGGAGGTAAAGGAGGTAAAGGAGCATTCTTGGACAATGTCATGAAACTGGGTGATGGCGGGAGGACAGTTCTGGTATAGCAAAAGCAGAGTAATGCAGACTCTGCCTTCTTGTTTCTGCACCTGTGGAGACCTGGGGATATTTCCCTTAAGTGGACTAAGTCATTGCTCTTGATGGCCCTCCCAGCTAAGGCTGCCAGTAGGGCGGCTTTCCCTCTTCACCAAGACAGAAGTGACCACTGGATGCCATCTCAGTCCACAGCTATTTGGGTATCTGATTCCTCTACGCTGTCTGTGCCTCTTGCCTTTTTCCTCCTAACTGTCCCTGCACATGGAGCTCTTGTAGCTATACGTCCCCAAAATTCTGGTACACTTCCCGTGCTAACAGCCCTCCCCACTATCCTAAGAGTTCTTACATCCTCCCACATACTTTTCTTTCTGGGGTTATAAGCTGCTGTTCGAAAAATAACACTGGTCTTTCTAGCCACTACCACCCTCTCCTACCCCTCTCCTCTCCATCTGGTACTAGGGTAGAGCTTGTGCCATGTTCAGCTGGCTGCTGCTGGCACGAAACTGGACTGGTATAGGAGCGAGAGAGCCGTGCCCATGTTGGATGTGTGTCTTTGTGCGGGTGAGGGGCATCCGAGGCAGGCACCCTTTCCTCCTTTTACCAGACTGCGCTCATTTATGATACCATCTGTTTTCCCAGTGCCGGGGATGATGCTGGGGATATGTGACTTGGGGCACTCAGGCAGAAACTGGCCTGCACAAGGCCGGCCATGTGTTTGCCTCCTAGCAATGCAGCGGTCAGCAGCAAATTCTTTGCCGCCGCCTCCTCTCGGTATGGGAAAGAGCAAGCGTGGGCCTGGGTGTGTAGGAGACACAAAGAGATGAAACGTGTGAAGGGGGGGAAGAAGGGAGAGAGAGAGAGAGAGAGATATGGACTGGGGTACATGTGTATCAGCTGGAGAGAACTGTGGGAAGGAGGGATAGATGGACAGATGGGCAGAGTGGGGGAGAAGGAGAGAGGAATGGATTGTAGTGAGGGAAAGACCGAAGAACTGTGCCGGGGGAGAAAAAGAAATGGACTGGCTGGGGGACAGCAAGAGAAAGGCTGCGAAGGAAGGAGAGGCAGGCAGGTTTGGCAGGTGTGTGGTGTGGAGATAGATGGATTGTCTGTGAGAGAGAGACGTGTGTCAGCTAGGTACTGCAGTAATAGGTAAGTGGATAACTACAGAGATGGAGATAAAGAGTGTGTGTGGGGGGAGTGTGTTTATATAGGCCTGTGTATGGGGGGGCTGAATGAATGACAGTGAGGAAGAGCCATAAGGAAAGAGGAGAGAGAGAAAGCAGAGCAACAAAAGAGCAAGGCTAGACGTGAACCATGGGGAGGAGAAGAGAGGTACAGGAAGACAGGGCAGCCCTCTGAGCACAAACCAGAACTGGGATGGGGCAGGGAGAAGGAAGGGGATTCATTTGAGAAGCAGGGAGACTAACAGCACTCTTGTTTGTATCTGAGGTTTTCTTATGGGGATCCGGGAGAGGATGCAGGGCAGAGATCAGAGCACAGTTCTCCAGTACGAAACCGAAATTTTTTTCTCTGTGCAGGGCTCACTGTGAGTGCACAGAGAGACCCAGAGGACCTGGGAGTGCAAATGCCACTGTGCTAGTGCAGACCGTTTCTTGCGTGCTGAACTGCAAAGTGTACCTGAGCATTTGCAACCTGTGGGCTGCCTATTTCCAGTCTACCTGCTTGACTGCTAGGAGCTGTTTAAGATGGCTGTTCAGGCATTTGTTTATCCTTTTCTTCCCCCTCCTCATGCCCTTTTCCTCACAGTGTTCTCACAATGAAAAAAGGAGACGTGCAAGAGCAGTGCCCAAATTCACAAGCACCTTCTTAATTCTTCCACCTCATGCCATAGACACAACCTTGCTGTGGTGCCTGACTTGACCTCTCCCATCCTCCCTTTGACCATATCTTTTCTCTTCTGTCCTTTCCTCTGTCTTTTTTCATCTCCTTCTTTATCTCTTCCTTCAACTTTCTATCATTTTAAATTTTTACTCTTCCCTGTAACTCCATCCCCCTTTCTCTGTCGTGCTCTAGACTTCTAGTTTACATGCCTTCCTTTCTTGTTGCAGCTTATTCCTTCTGGTTGCCCTGTTTCTTTTCTTCTGCTCCCTTTTATCGCTCCCCGATTCCTCCATCTCCTTCTGTCTGTGCCTGTCTCCCTGCTTTCTCTCACTCACAGTCTGTCTCTCTTGAACTGGGTTGTGAATTCTGTTGGCATCAGAGCGGGACAAACTGTAAAACCGAGGCTCCCAGAGGGCCAGGTTGTGATCATTTTATTTTTACCATGTCCTTGGACGTGTAAAGGTGTTTGTTTGAGGGGGAGGAGCAGTGCATGTGCTCCACGTGGGAGAAGAGAGAGGAGCACAGGCCAGAACGAATGAAGCTTAGAACTAATATAGGTCAGTTGCAGAGAAGAGTCCCAATGGTCTGTGAAACAGAGAAGTGGTTTGTCGCTTCAGACTGGATACTGGAAAGATGGAAAAGGAGCAGTTTTGTCAAAAAGACACAAGTAACCTGGAAAAGCGTCCTATCAAAGAACGCAGTCGCAGTGAGCATGGGAGGAGGACCAGCTCTGCCCAGGGAACTGTTCGTCACCCAGCCACCCCCTTAACCCAGGGAATAATGGGCCTGAGATTCCCTTTTCCTGTCTCTGAGCTGTCTTCTCCTGTGCATGGTCCTGTGTCCCTGATGTGGAGGGGGAAGCATGGCTGAGCTACACTTCCTCGTGCCCCCTTGCAGACTTGCTCACTATGTCAAAGTGGACAACAACAGAGCAATCAGATTAGAGAAGCAAAAAGGAGAAGCATGGCCCCACACCGCTGGAAGACAGGCTGGATGGAGTGTTTGGCCAGCCTCTGCTGGGGTCTGTGCTGCCAAGGAGACCCACGTAGGCAGCGGAGAGGCATCATCAAGGCCCCGAGCCTGGTCTTCTGGAGCTGGATGAGACAAGTGCACTGCTGGGAACTGCTTTGCTCTGCACTAGAATCCTCACTCCCCATGATTTGCCACAGTATGAGTAAACTCTGCTTTCAGACGGTTCCCAGAAATTTTCACAAGTGGTCAATAGCTGCAGTGGATGACTGAAAGCCTGGCATTTGACCTTGGGAATTCTGATTTAATTTCTAGTAAGAATTTTGTTGTTATACAAGGTCAAAGTTAATCTGCTAAGATGGCATTTAGACTTCAAAACAGACATCCAGATTTTCAGAGTTATTTAGAGCCTCCACATCTCTGCAAAACTAATGTGAGATGCTGACTGCTCAGCACAACTGAAATTCGGGACAATTCTTCGATGTCTAAACATGGAGTTAGAAGCCTAAATAGACGTATGTGTTTTGCTTTCTTTTTAAAATAGGCCTCTACTCCCAAGACAGAAAATATCACCTCTCTGTGATTTCTATCCATGTTATACTCTTCTGTACATCACCATAATGCTCCAGTCTAGCATCTGACTGGCTTAACCTGATGTATTTAACCTACTTCCTCTATAGGAATTCACACTGGGGATCCTAAACCATTACAATGGTAATGTAAAACCAAATCCTAGGAATTTGTATAATGGCTCTGTGGACATAATACACCAGCTGGCTTTCTCTGAAACAGTATCTAAAGTAAATGCACATCTCATGGCATGCCTCCCTGACTATGTGGGGCAACAGAAAGACGGCTTTCTCTCATTAAAATCAGTCACCTCTTATTGGCATCAGTGGGACCTGGTGCTTTTGAATTTTCTAAGGTTGCGCACTCATTGAGCTCCTGAATAGGTGTTGCGGTATGTGCTGCTCTTGCTTTGTCCCTCTGAAAAGTTAGAGGGACTAAATAACCTATTCCAGAGACTGACCATTTCTCTTGTTTTGCTTAGGATGTCCCTTCAAGAATCTCTTTTAACCCAGCTTTATTACGGAGCATCAGAAAAATCAAAAGTCCAATATTCCTCCCCTCATACCCTAAACTATCTGACAGAAGAAGAGTTAGGGATGTCCTAAAGAAGACAAAAGTGCATATAGCTGGCTTGCAGAAGGGTTGCCTGCATCAGTACCACCAGACCTAGTCAAGCAAGTCTGCCCCATACAGGAAACCCCAGTGATACCTCTGTGGCTGCTGAGGACCAGGTGGCAAAAGCTCATGTTTGGGCTAGGTTGTGGCTTTAAATGATGATACTGAATAGATGACGCTGCACCGGATCCTCTTCTCTGTCCCCATCTGTGCCCTTTACACTGGAAGAAAGCCTGATATCACAGAATATTGATCAGTGTCAACATGAACCATCCTCACTGTAGGCCTCACCTTTCCCTCAGCATTTATCATTGTGCTGATGCTTCCAGGAAGATTCTGAAAACCTTCAGTTCAGAAAAAACCCAAGGCCTTATTCTTTGCAGTTCTCTGGTTACTGCTATGTTTACATGAAAACAGTCTTTCTTCTTCTTGAAGAACCAAAGCACAGCTGCTGCACGTTTCCTCGCTGGAGTTCTGTGAACCTGTTTGTCAAGAAATGATGACTTTTTTAACTCATGGATTCTGAAGTTGACTGGGAGACACAATCCCTTACCACGAGAGGCAGATCGAGAGTGAGAGTCTGTTCTAGTTACAGCCAGTGAATGGATGGCCAAAGGCTTTATGGGGAGCAAGATAGTTACTTGTGATCATATTTCATGCACAATGGGCAGAGAGACCAATTGCTTCTCTGATCCACTCTGGAGAGCCTTTCCCTGTGCCTTGACCTTAGAGCAGACGCCGATTACAAAAACCCGTGCCATAATCTTTTCACCAACTTTGTGTTTCCTGGAATACGCTTCCAGGATTAGATGTATACAGACGTTGGTGAGAACTATCTGTACTTGATTTGGGGTATGAATGGGAAGAAAAAAGACAATTTCCATGAAGGATCTGGGAATACAGCAAAGGAGAAGGAACGGCTCTATGCTTGTGAATAAGTGGGGATCCTCTAACTGAATTTCTGTGGTGTGTGGTTTATGGAGTAAGGATGTGTAGAAACATGTGTTTATTTATATACAGGATGGTGTCTCTAGTTTAACATAGTTATGCAGATACATGGGGATAGACATGCTGGTGGAATGGGGAATGTTCTCATAACTGATTTTCTCTGCTAGTCTTATTCAGTAAGTTTGTATCTATATGTACGCAGATATCCTCACTGAGGATACTTTACCAAATACTGGAATTCCAGCTGGAGTGACTTGTTAGCAGTCTGCCCTCTGTTAGAGCTAATGGGTTGCAAGCATTGATTTTTTTTTTTTCTATTCCTATTGATTAGGAGGCTGCTGTACATACAAATCTCAGCACAGCATGGAAAGAGAAAGAGAGGCAAAACAGTTCACATCCCAGCAATTCATCATGGTGGAAAATTAATCCTGGGAATCCCAGTCTTTTCCCACTATCTCTTTCGAGTGAAGAAGGAAGACTTTTGCTGTTTGAAGAAATCAACCCACAGGGCTCGTGAGCTGACACTTTTTTTTCCCAACCATCTTCAAGTAGCAAACATTTCAAAGGTTACCATTCAATGGAAGAGAAGGTTGCATGAGAGAAAGGAGACTTGTGTGGAAAGCACAGGAGTCCTAGCTTCAAGACTCAATCTGGAACAGATTTCTTGGGTATCCATGGGTACCCAACTCATTTATAACAGCATCCAGAGGCCACTAAAATCAGTGCAAATATTTTCACTTTGGTGGGTTTTGCAATTATGTTCTGAATTTTTCAGTGCCTCAGTGCCTTCGCAAACCAGTGAACGTTATTTTGTAAGAGTGTTATGAGGCTTAATGAATTGTTTGCATAACATTTAGCTTGGAAGGGGATATAGGTCAGAAACTGACAGATTTATGTGTTGCAGCCTTATAACCTCATACTCGGTCCCTGCCAGAGTTCCACTCGTGTCTAACACAGGAATTTATAACGCACTCTCATGGCGGCGGCAGCACCACTTCTGCGTGAAAACCTACTCATTTCAGTTGCTAGACCTCTGTACCCTGTATGTCCCTTCTTTTTACTTCCTTTCTGGTCACAGTGTTACACTAGAGATTAATTTCCTGTTGTAGTTGAATATTTGATGTTTAAACTGCCTTTTATGTTCATTCGCAAGTTATATGAATCTGAAGATAAGAAGATAGGATCACTGAGGTTTTTTTAATCTGTATTTGTCTCCCTGTCTCTATCTTTATCTCATCTCCATCTCTATCTCTGTCTCTGTCATCTCCACCTGTGATTATCTGGCAAAACCACAAATATTCTTTTCTCAGTTTGCTAGTTTGTTAAACTGGTCTAAGACGACCACCAGCATGCAGACATGATGTGAACAATGTTTCTTAAATGCGTTGAGACCCTCAGCTTTGGATGCCAGTGATGACTGATCTGATCACCCCCTCTGCTTGTCTAACCATACAGATAGGTGACTTTTTTCAACTTTCTCCAGTGAAATCTCTTAAATATTAATTCTCTTTCTGCATTGTATCTCACTTCTATCTTTGCTGCCCCATTGGCTTCCAGTTCTATAATCATCACCCTAACCCCAATTTATTTTTCCTAACATCTCCTCTGCTGGTGCATCTGTCTATTAACACCTCTGCTCTGCCTGCAAATACAGCTGCATCAGCTCCGTCTCTTTTACATATCATTGCAGCAGCTCCTTCTGAGCTGGCCTCACCGGGATGAATATTCGTAGATACCAGTTTTCATATACTATCGCTGTCTGATTTTGTCCTATATGCTGAAAACATCCACTGCAGCACTCAATACGCAAACACTGTATTCAGTTCTATTACCATCCCATGGAGTTGCTTCCGACTTCACGCCCTTCAACTCCCTTCCTGCATCTTTCTGTGCCCCTTTTTTTCCTACGGCACTGCCCCTTCTCTCCACAAATAGCAGCACTCTTGGTTTGCCACTGGAAGCAGACTTCCTGCGGCTCCCTGTCTCATCAGCTTCGCATTTCAAGTAATTTAAAATGTAATTTAAAATCTCTCTATTTCCTCCAGACTATTAATTTCTCTCTCCTTACTCTTCTACAGATGTCATTCTGTGTTGCGCTGTTCAGTAAGATGCAACTGTTGTAAAAATCTGCCACAGTGTTTTTATTCTGGATTCTTGTTTTGTACTATCATTGTTAATGATTCTTTGTAGGAAGGATGAAATCTCAGCACAGCATCTAGCCACAGCACAAGCAGTCACACAGGACATTCTGGCATTTGCATTGCCTTTGTTCCATTCTTCTCCTGTGGCATTTAGAACTGTAGAGGGATTATTGTGAATGGTCTAAGAGTATATAAGTAGGGTAGCAGGAAGAGAATTATTTCTGGAAATTGGAAAGTGTGAGGCAGGAAGCCGTGTTTAGTCCTGATCCTGAGATGTATCGAGACCTCATCGGTCTCACTCCTCTTAGCCAGAGATTAAAGAACTCACCATCCTGCAAACCTGGCCTTCTTACACTGGCAGTTTCTTTGGGGAGAACAAGCCCCTCTCCTGTTGCTGTAGTCACTTGAAATCAAACTTGTCAAAGCTGTAGAAATATGTAATAAGGGCAACAGTTCTGGATTGCTTTGAAGGTCTCTGTTTTGGCCCAGCTGGTGCTTCATCCTCTGTATCTGACCGGGTTTGTTACAGGAAAAGATAAGTAATCCTGACATTTCAGCAATATTTCTCTTGTTATAGATGAAATCTGTACTTTCTCACATTGTTGGGGTTCCCTACAAGCCCAAATCCACAACCTCTGCAGTGGCTGCTTGCTCACGCTACTAGTCTCGCTGGACTCAGGTACCAACAGAAGCTCCTCAACCCAGAGACAACCCCTGTCTGTGCAGCCCAGCATAGCCTTGACCCAAAGCAGCACTATCATTTGTAGCAGTAAAATAAACACTTAACCACATGGGCTACACAGGTGAGCCCTGAGTGACAACACATAGCATCGTCCCTTCTCTCCCTCTCCTCTTTGAATCACCCTGCTGTGTAAGCATGGGTGAGCTTTCAGAGGGCCTGAGAACTTTTTGCTTCCACTCCAGCCAGGCTGCTTGTGTGGCGTTACTAGAAGAGCTGTGCTACACTGCTTTGAGAGTACAGAGTAACTGAGGAGCCCACTTTCCTTGGAGCTATGAGCTCTGCAGATTTCCAGAGTGCCTTTCCCATCCGCACATGCGATGTTGGTGCCTGATGGATTTGAGTGCCAGAATAGCCAGCCAAAGTTTTTTTCCTTTTCACAGTCTCCCAGGCTCTTGGCCCAGCTTTTCTACCCTCCTTTGAAGAGTGAAAAGACTTGAATACCAGGGTGTGGTTGGAGGGGCACAACCACCAGCATGAAAAGAAAATGGGTCTGAGTCCCAAGAAAGTCTTGTTCCTCCCTTATGCCTTCCCTCTTCAAGGCCCCTGCCTTCTTTCAGTGGAAGTGTCTCAGAAGGGAAGGAGAAGTCCTCGAGTCATCTTCTCTACCTTCCCAAGTTAAGAGCTTCACAGAGCCTCCTCCTCACCGCAGGCTGTCCCTGTATAGTCGTAATCCCCCACCAGCTTAAGGGGTGGTGCTTAAGCTCTGCATCTCTCTGTCTCTCAACTTCGTTTGAACCAAGAATAACAGTTCAGAGAGCCTGTCCACAGCTACCATCCTCTGCACTCTTGCAGCAGGCTGTACTCAAAGTGCTAAAGGTGCATTTGGGTCACCTCCCCCTCACCCATCCTCAGCTCTTTGGCAGCTCAGTGAGTGCAGAAAGAGACCCCCCCAGCTCCTGTGGCAGAGGGCGAGGCCAGGAGTCCCCCAGGTGAGACTAGGGACTGTGGTTGTTCCCCAACAATGTCCCAGTGGCCTCACCCTGCACTTTCTCCTAGCACCCCTCCCTCTACCCCTTCTCCTGCCTCCCCCAGGGCCTTTTCTGCCTGCGGGTGGTGATCTGCCTATGGCTGATGCCAGACACCATGAGTGCTTGCTGGTAAACACCCCCATCTCAGCCTCATCTGTGAGGGCAGCCTGGTCTGTGCCCTCCAAATAGGGGAAATGATCAGTGACCTGTAGGACAGCCAATGGTCCCCTGCTGCTTGCTATAGAGCCCTTCATGTCCAACAGTCGTGGGGGAGATTGTCCTGAAAAGCCAGTCTCAGTCTGCGTCCAGAGAGGGAGAAAGGAGGATAAATAAGTGGAGTTATGAAATTGCAACGTGGCTGAAGCCCTCCAAGTGGTTCAACTTCCCAGCACCCCCTTCCCTCAGCCTCGCTCCCCCACACAGAGCAGCAGTGAACATAAAGCAGCTCTTCTGGTCCCTTTTTCGCTGAAGAATGAATCTGATCAGAGAGAAACAAAACTGGTAGCATCAAGACTTAGATTATTTCTTTTCTTTGTGATTGTTGCACTAATGAGCAGCTACATGTATAGAACCAGGAGGTGACTAATGTAATTAACCTGGTGTAATGATACTGCTGAGGAAGAGAGAGAGGATTATGACATACTTAGATGTCAGTATTGCACAATTTTGTATAGGTTCCCGGTACTATCGGGTTGTGTCTGACACAGGAAACTTAAGCAGTGATAGATTTCAGTCCGCATCCATTCAGCTCACGCATCTTTCTGTGTAGAACGAGGATATGAAAGGTGGCTTGCTTGCCAGGGGTTGGGGGAGGGAGAGATTCACTTTAGTGGTTCCTTTCCTTGACAAAATAATAGTAATCGTAATAAATCGTGAAGATTTTCCTCTTTCTCTTGAAGAATCTTCCCAAAATGTCTGCTTCTTGGAGCAGGCACTGGGATTTTACAGAAAGCTGTAAAGACAAAGTCAGAACGCAGGGATTCACACAACACTGGTCAGGGGGAGACAGAGGGACGGAAAACGAGCAACACCAAAACATATGCAACTTGCAGGGAGCCCGAGAAGAGTGAAGAGCAGACACTTAAAAATCACAACAACAGCAATAAATAAACAAATAGTAATAAATGCTTTTTTTTTTTTAAATTACCCTTCCACGTTACATTTCGCCTGTCTCCCGGGGCGAGAAACGGCTGACTGAAGTTTTGTGCGGGTCTAACTGCGGCGTGCGGATTGCACTTGCAGCTCTGGGCACGTACGGCGGGGATGAGAAGGAGGCCGAGCTGGGGGGGCGCGGGGTTGCGGGGAGGGGGACACACCGCGGCACGGATGTGGCGGGGGAGAAAGGCAGAAAGCGAGAAAGAGCGAGAGCCCCAGCTACGCCTTGCTCTGGGCTCGGCGGCAGCCTGGGGGAGCAACCCCAGTCGGGGCTGGCAGCGGGGGG
>Ga0065711_1029682_pt1 | contig 35231 bp, 21 predicted proteins | sample Hoacrofraction12_FD_59098 | JGI IMG/M metagenome (GOLD analysis project Ga0065711, IMG submission 59098) | Hoatzin crop microbial communities from Cojedes, Venezuela - Epithelial fraction 12 v2 (version 2) | ecosystem: Host-associated > Birds > Digestive system > Esophagus > Crop | place... | reverse complement strand
TTTAATTGGTGGAAGTAGAAAAAAAAAAAAAAAAAATCACAGCTGAAATGTGTTGTGGAGGGCCATTTACTTATAGAATAATTTTTAAATTGTGGCAATATGTTTACTTTATGATCCCTATAAATGGTCACTATTGTTTGGTTACCAGCCATTACTGTTTTAAATGTCAGTTACTGTACTCTGGAAATAAAGATGTCTGAGTCAGCTTACAAAGAGAGCCTGGAGATGCATGAGTGGTGGGGGAGGTTTTGGTGGGTGCTTGCAGACCTCTTGTATGACTCTGGTGAAGATCTCTGCATCTTTATGGCTTACTGATCTCTTTGCAGGGGTTTGAGAACCTACAACGTATTGAAGGGTGGACTGTTTATTTTCCCTGTGTTGTTTTTATGTACTGAAATGTTGTAGTGAAAATAGCTGGGTGGGGTGTAATGAAGATTTTCAAAGACCTTCCTTTGAAAGAGGCTTTTTTCCAGCTCTTGGTGGTCACCACCCATTTTCCTGTGCTGTGCGCTCCTCTCTCATTGTTCCTACCCACAAAGGCCCCTTGTGTCAACCTGTCAGCAAATGTGCCAGCACAGCAAGATAAAATGTCATGGGATATTGGTCCAAGCCTGCTGAAACACCAGGGTTTTCACCCGCAGATGTTGGTGGGTATTGCCCAAGGCGTAACACAACGTTATATCATAAAACTCGGGATTTGTCAACATTTTTTGGCATGATTCTCAACTGTTTACAGTTGAGTAGATTTGAGGCTGAAGTGTGGGTACACAGAACACTGATAGTAAAGTCGTGTGATGGCAGTGTTTGTCCCCTAGGCTTGAAGTAAAGCTTAACTGAAAAATTGTCCTCATTTACCTGCAGTTGCACCATCTTGATAAATAATGCTGGTTGTGGTTTGGTATGGGCTGGGATGTGGTCAGTTCCCCATCTCAAAAATGAGACTGGTTTTGAGTTTAACTTCTGGGGGCCCTCCTGGCCTGTGAATTGCACTTCGTTCACCTTTAGCATTAACCCGCTGGTGAAGAGATAAAGCACATCCTTTGGTATGTGTTTTTTAGAGTAGGTAAATAGTTGGGTTATCTGAAAACAGATCTGAGCAATACCTGCTGAGCTTCTGAGCAACAATATATATAGACCTCTAGATTAGCTGTCAAAATTGACTGATTACTACAAGTAATGCCATGTGATAAGGATCTGCAGTCTCACAAACACAAATCATTGATAGAGATCTTGGGTTGTGCATTGTCATAACCTTATCCCCGCTGCTGCGGTGCAATTCCAGCTCTAGCTGTACTGCAGGGACTCTTGAGTGTGTATGTGGAAACTATGGGGAAAAGCAGAGTGGTACGTTTGTCACTCCAAAACGTTTACTGATTTGAAAAAAAGTTCAGTTTTGGCCAATGTTGAAACAGTCCTTTCTGTAGCGTTGTCTAGGCATTTTAGTGGTGGGCTTTTTTAGTCTGCAGGTTATCTCTGAAACTTGCTGTATGTTGGTTGATATCAAAGAGTTGATTGCCACAGGGAAGGGATCCATGATCCCATATCTTGATGGAGAAGAGTAGTGCAAAACCAGTCTCAGGAGGAAAGATGGAGTTTACATGACTTTGTACTCCTCTGGTTGAGATTTGACCATGTACTGGGCTGCTTGTTTCTTTCCAAATTTTCTTATTATTTGAGAAGACAGAGGAGGTGCTGCTGATCTGGTTTAAGTGTAGGCTGCCGCAGCTTTAGAAGGGTGATCTGGAGCTGTCCTGGCCCTTGCTGTGACCGGCATTGGGCTTGCTGAGCACGTAGTGACTTGGAGCAGGAAACTGCTCTGCCTGGAAACGAAGCCACAAGAAAAGTCTCTCTGCCGTCTAGCCCTAATGCAGGGAATGGGTTCAAGAGGCAACAAGGCAATGCTTCTGCCTCTCTCTGCTCTAACTGCTGATCAAACAGCAGCCTGGCATCTGCTCTGCATGGCGTGGGCTTTGTACGGTTCCACAAGGCTGTGCCTTGCCTCAGCTGCAACCTGTTCAGCACGTCCTCTGAGGTACCAGGCTCATGCAGGCGTCGCGACTGCCGGATGGGCTGCACTCACAGCGTTGTAAAATAATCCAGGACCAGATTAATGGCTGCTGAAATCCTAATACTTATCTTTCTGGTTCAAGGTACTCGTAAAACTGGAAAAATAATGGTAGAACATAAATCCTTTAGAGGTTGTTTTGCTTACTGTGATTAAATTTATCAGACTCTGGTGACATATTGTGAACCTAAATCCTTTAAAATAATGTAAGCGCTCCTGCAGCCTCAGTAAGGTTTTCAACATTGAACTCTCAAACTACTGCTGAGTTGCTGTGACAACTTCGGTATTCACAATGATACTTCAAATTGCAGGTGCAAAGTGTTTTAGTAGCTGCATTAAATGCACCTAGTGGTATAAAAGAGATTCTAGTGGTATAAGCATTTTAAATGTAATGATTTTTGTCTCAGCACTACCTTTTTTCCAGAAATAAATGCCAGGAATGTTTATGAAAATAAATAAAATACAAATCCAGTACAGCTTAATTATTAAGACTAAAGGTACCACCAGAGCTTGAGACATTGGAGAAGTTAGTCTTAGATGTGGTTTTAAAGTTCGTATGGAATCTGTCCTGTCGAAAGAGCTGATGTGTTCCCCATTCAAGAAAAACATGTTCCTGGCTGTGTTACTGTCAGTGGTGGTGGTCCTAGGGTGACATGGACTTAGGGAAGCATAAATATGCTCTAAGACACCGAAAGTTTGGTATTCATTTAGGCCACGTCTCCTGATACTCTTGACTCTTGTAGCCAAGTCCCCTGTCGTTGTGCCAAGCAGCCTTTGGAAAGGCCTAATGAGAATGGCAATGAGATCCTTGCTCTTAACACGAGCTCTTTGCTTGTCTGTCTCTGAGGCGTTCATATTTGCCATTTTCCTGACTTTCGTCTGGCCTTTGGTTTTAAACTTGGAGGAAAGAATTGCATCGCATGTTGATATGGCAGTAGGTGCCAACCCTTACTGAACTATCATAGAATCATAGAATGGTTTGGGTTGGAAGGGACCCGACAGATCATCTGATTCCAACCCCACTGCCATGGGCAGGGACATATTCCAGTAGACCAGGTTGCTCAAAGCCTCATCTAACCTGGCCTTGAACACTTCCAGGGAGGGGGGTATCCACAACTTCTGTGGGCAACCTGTTCCAGTGCCTCACCACCCTCATAGTAAAGACTTTCTTATATCCAATCTAAATCTGCCCTCTTTCAGTTTGAAGCCACTACCCCTTGTCTTATCGCTACATGCCCTTGTAAAAAGTCCCCCTCCAGCTTTCTTTGTGGGCCCCCTTCAGGTACTGGCAGGCTGCTCTAAGGTCTCCCCTGAGCCTTCTCTTCTCCAGGCTGAACAACCCCAGCTCTCTCAGCCTTTCCTCATAGAGAGGTGTTCCATCCCTCTGATCATTTTTGTGGCCTCCTCTGGGCCCACTCCAACAGCTCCATGTCTTTCTTGAGAAAGCAAGCTGGCCGCAGGACTCCAGATGGGCTCTCATGAGAGCAGAGCAGAGGGGCAGAATCCCCTCCCTTGCCCTGCTGGCCATGCTGATTTTGATGCAGCCCAGGATACGGTTGGCTTTCTGGGCTGTGAGCACACGCTAGCAGGTCATGCTGAGCTTCTCATCAACCAGCACCCCCAAGTCCTTCTCCTCAGGGCTGCTCTCAATCCATTCTCCGCCCAGCCTGTATTTGTGCTTGGGATCGCCCTGACCCATGTGCAGGACCTTGCCCATGGCCTTGTTGAACCTCATGAGGTTCGCACAGGCCCAGCTCTCAAGCCTGTCCAGGTCCCTCTGGATGACATCCCTTCCCTCCAGCGTGTCGACCGCACCACACAGCTTGGTGTCATCTGCAGATTTGCTGAGGGTGCGCTCAATCCTAGCAGTGATTTGTTATTTAGTGGGTATGTACAGCAACACAAGAAATCTCCCAATCAAACCAAGGAGTCGGTGGTGAGTTACCGTAAGTTTGGGCAGCTTTAAAGGAAGGGTGGAAGGTATTTCATTTCCTTATTTTTGTCATAGCCCTTTCTGTTAGTAGCTTTTCTTGTTACCTTTGAACTCTCATTTCCTCTATTAGTGAATTCCCCATTTTGGCATTGTTTGTATTTGTTTTCTCTGTGCAGTGGGTACCATATCCCAATGTGTGGAAACGCTGCTTTGGCACTTGCCTGCCATGAGCACTCCACGTGCTTTCAAGCTTTTTTTTTTTTTCTCTATCCAAGAATAACCGCATCCTTCCCCTTCCTGTTGCTCGATAGGTGTGTTGAACCTGGGCATCTGGTGTCTTCTCAGTCTTCAGAAATAATTATTTTCACTTAAAAGAGGTATAAGGAGGGATCTGTATGGCACTGTATGTGGATTTCATTCACAGCTTTCATAGTTTGGCCTGAGTTCCTGGTGAGCAAGTAAATTGCTGTTTGTGGCACTTTTAATTTACTGATGGTCACTTTTATTACTTTAATGGAGAGGGCTTTCAAAAGCACAGCATGCCGTCCAGAATAAACTGCTTGTAAGGTGGAATGATTACAGATACTTTTTAAAGGAATTTTAAGGCTAAATAAGCATGACTGCTGGCTGCTTGGTGTCTGTGCAAGCACATCTCTGGGGCTGTCAAGCGGTGTGGTTCTGAGGTAGATGTGGAGTGTCTCACAGTCAGCGAAACTCCTTTATAGATACTGTTCTGGTTCAAATCATCCAGGGATTTGCGGAGCAGAAGGTAAAGCAAAATCTAAATACACAGCAAAAAATTGATTTGCTAGTTTGAAATAAATCTTTGTTGTTATGTAAGATAGTACTGCCTGTACTGCTTTTTATTGAGTTTTTACAGGTTTAAATTGGAAAATCTTTTTTATGCTAAGCATCTGATCATTTTTTGTTTATTTCTACTGTAAAATATTTTCTTATCTTTGCATCCGTAGAATGTATGTTTCTTGTTCTGCAAGTTAGCATTTGAAGCTTTAACTCTAAAGCATTCAAAATGATCATTTACTACATATATTTCTTATATATATTATATATTTCTTATAATATATTTCATATATTTACTACATTATATTTCTTGTGACAGTTTAATTAACTGTGGATTCTTGACCTTTAAAGTGCTGGAGCTACAAACATTTAATAACCAGCCATTGGATATAAAGTAATATGCTTGTTGTTTTACTAGCTTGCATACATGGCAGTTTGAAGCAAAGTCCAAGGGTCACCGAAATCGTGAAGTAAACTCCAGCGAGTCAATCTGAACTATGTATTTCAAAGCGTTGTATGAGTGTGTCACGCAGTATGTATGTACGAGCGAAGGCTGCCACATTGCATCTAAGGTATTTCTATGCAAGGTGCAGATTAAGATTTCTCCAAGAGCTTCTGTGATCTGCAGCCTACAAGGAGGGAGTGTAATTCAGTGCGATTACTGTGCTGCCTAGTCTTAAGCAAGCGTGTGTCTGCACAACCAAAGTGTTGACGCACATGGACTTGATGAGAGCAGTGAAACCCTGAGCAGAAGATCGCTGTTTTGGCAAGTCCCCTCCCTCAGCTTAGAGGAGACCACCAATGTCTTGGACAGAAGGGAAGATCGCTGAAGCTGACCACCCGGCACCATCGTCAGCTGAGTGGGTACCAAGGGCTTTGAGGGGGTAACTGTGTGCGGGAAGGACCAGGGAGATGCATGGATGGAGGTGGTGGGCAGGGGATTACTGATGGAGATGGAGTATGGGTAGGATTGAGACTTCAGAGAGTGAGCATGGTCGTAGTCAGTGGAAGTGGGACTGAAACTTCAGGTCAGTGCCTGTCTGCTGAGCCAAGGAAGGTTGTGTGGGTGCCTGACCCTGCTCCAGACCAGTGAGTAACACCGTATGCCTGCACGTAAGCCCCCGTGCGGGGGGTGGTCTGTCTGCCCCAGTGTTTGTGGGGCTGACCCCTGCTGTGTCCGGGTGCCCAGGCCAGAGCAGCCCCTGGCTCAGAAGACAATCCCGAAGCTGACATGATAGTTTTGCAAGGTTATTTAAGCCAGATCGGTTATGTAGGGCTTGAGGTTTTGCCAATAAATTGCCGTGCCTGGAGTTTCCAGTCCTGCAGCAAGAGAGGCTTCGGAAAGCCAGATTATGATCTTCACCCTGGGTTCCCAAGACCTTTGTCTGCAGGCATTCCTGCTGATTTCAGTGAAGCTGTGTCACAAGGGGCTGCTGGAGATGAGCCAGGGGATAGGAATCTGGCTCCTGGGATCCGTGCAGGGCATTCTGACACCCCTTCGGATGCTTCCGGCGGGTGGGATCGTGTGCTCTGTTCCTGTGCGTGGGTGTAGCCGTGGGACTGGTGTGTGGTTTGGGTTCTTGGGAGAAGCATGGAGAGCTTTTGCCCCTAAAAATTCGGGAGCTTCACCTGAGCGGGCAAATACTTGCCAGTTGTTTGTCATCTTTGCTCACATGCGTCGGCCCATAAATTCTATTTTCAGAGCGCAAACTAAACACACCGAGAGGGAGTGGGAAATCATGTAAACAGCAGTCCTGGGGGTACAGTGCCATGCTTGTGTTTGGTGGCGAGGAACTGCCTGCGCTGCCTTAACTCTTCCAGTCCCTAGGGCTCGTGTGTGAGCTGTGGCTCGGTGCGGCAGCCCTGGGAGAGTCCTTGCTGGGAAGTGGCACCTGCCTGTCCCTGCTCCTCAAGCCCCCCGACTGCCCTCCATATAGCCGAGTCCCAAGTGGAGTCCCCAGGCCTGTTCCTCAGCTCAGTTGTGCCCCGTTTCTAGTGGAGATGTGAGTGTCTCCATTCCTTCCTTGTCGTTTCATAGGGAATGGTTGTGCTGCGATGGCAATGTGGGGGTGTGTGTGTGGCCGAGCAGGACCTCGTCCTGCCGGATCCCGGGGCTCCTGGAGGAGCGAGAGCTGGGGAGCTCCCAGGAGGCTTCCGCTGCGGCACCTCCGGGCTTCATCCCACGTGTGGTGGATTCGTTTGTGGTGGCTTTCTTCTCTCTCTCCCCTCTGCACTTTTAAAAATCTGACACGGGTTTTGGGTTAGTGAGGCTTCTGCTTCTGCTTGCGTCACTTTCTGCAGGCAGTGACGCACACGTGTGCTCTTTTTTTGCCACAGAAGTGGGTGGTTTATGTGCTGGGAGGGAATGATTCATAAATTAGCCGGAGCCTGGGCCTTTTCTCTATTGCCCTAATGATGTGTGAAGAGGATTTGGTGTCAGCCTTTCTTCCTGGCCCTCAGACGGGCAGGTTGTTGAGCAGTTATATTTTCACCCTCTAGCTGCGGGTAGTCCTGCCTCGCCCAGGGTAAAATGCGAATCCCACGCATAAAATGGGGGTAACTGCATAGAGTTAGTGGCCTGACACCCGCAAATGAAAGCCATGAGAATACTGCTTCTTGCAGAATTCTGTCACTCGGCTGCTGGTTTCGGGGACCAGGACAAGTAAGCCCAGAATGGCCGTCTTTGACATGGGTGTCCCTGGAAGGGATGGACAGCCAGCACGCGTGGATGTGGGAGGGATGGACAGCCAGCAGGCGTAGATGTCTGCCTGTGGCGGGGGGAGGCTGCACGGGGCGAGGTTTCGGGCCGTGGTATGCTTGTGCTGGGCTGGCCGCAATAACAACGCGACTGGAGGGTGCGCCCGGCTGGGGAAGGTGGGGAGGAGAACCGAGGCGCAGGGGAAATGCTTAACAAGCAAATTGTTTGTTTATTTAAAATGATAACGGGTGAGCAAGAAAGTCTTTTGAAAGCAACCGGGCAGGCTGATTCCTCCCCTTGTTTTCTGATGTGAGAAAGCTCCTGTGCAGCCTGTCCTGAGCAACGATGGAGAAACCCAGCACCACAGTTAGAAGCAGTGTTGAGGGAAAGCATCTGCAGCACGGAGGGGGGAAAAAAAAAATCATTCTCTGCTCATAGCAATGGTTATTAGAAACCTTGAGCAACCCATGGTTAATGGAACAAGCTTGTCTCGTTAGCCACACTTCAAAATTATATTTACAGAGGTTAGCAAAACTAAATATTTTTCTTTGTGGCCAGAGTGGCGTCATGAGAGACCCTGTCTTATACAACCCGTTCTTAGTGCGCGAGTTGCGACACAGCTTTCGCCTGGGTTCCCACAGTTTTGTATTTAAACGAGGAGGGATTGGATCTCGTTTTGCCCAAGTTGGTTCTAATGTGAAAATTGTGGGCTCTAGATTTAGAGCAGAGCTCAGGCATTTACGGTTCAAGTTAAATTTTCTAATCCGCAATGGGAAATTCTCACAAATGTTGCCACGTAGTTTTTGTTCAGTTTGTTTTGTTTCTACTCTTTATTTTGTTGGTAGAATTAGAAACTGAGATTTGTTTGCAGTCTGGCATCTTTACAGGCACAGTGTAGACACTTTTTTTCGGTAGAGAGCAATATGTACCTCCGAAAGAAGCATCGATGTAAGTAGTTCCTGTGGCTATCCCGTTCCCAGCACCTGCCCCAGGACAACAAGAGGCATTTTCTGTTGTACCTTCTTGGACAGCAGTATGGAGGGACTTTTTTTTTTTTACCTCTACGTAGTATGACTCTTACCTGGCAAGGATAAAAGCGCGCAGTTAGTGTCACCCTGTGAATATCTGATCCTTTACAGTCAAACTTGTGCGGGTTGGTGTTTGCTCCAGCGATGCTCCTGAGGTCATTTATCAGAGTTGGATCCTGCCGTTAGGTACTGAAATGTGTGTAGGTCTCATCCTGTGCATACCTCCTGTAACAGATGCCATGTTCGAAAATATTCACCTCGGGCAAAATAATTGTGAAAGAGGTTTGCCGAGGGCTGATCACGGATCTTGAGAAGATACCGTAAGCATTTATGAGGCCCCTTGCCCTGTTAGCACACCCGCTGGTGAGCTCCTATCTGATCCCTAAGCGTATGCCCAGCTTCACGTGTTTTGCAGCACGAGGCCCTAGTTGTGTGTTGTGAGCATATTTGTGCTTTGGATGATGATGTTGAATGCCCAGCCTGGCCTGGGCCCCAACAAATACCTTACTGTAACTTTACTCTTGGCATTTAACACGCACCCTGGCTATTCTTGCTTCTTTCTAATTTATGAAACCGCCTGTGGTTTCCATGCTAGAAGCTTTTGTGGGTAGTCTAGCTCTTCTAGAAACGATTGTCGTCTTTAGAATACATTACTATGTATTAATGTTCTTTTTCTGTTTTATATGAGACCAGCCATGATTGGAACAGTTTCTAGGATTCAGTGATGCAATTAATACTTGTTTTCCTCATCATTTTCACACAAGAGAATATATTTGTTGAAATGTCCTGTTTTGATAGGATGTTCTTTGTTGTTGTTGATCCATTTTTATTCTATAGGCTCATAATTTTATGCTGACATTGGAAAAAGCAGGTTAGAAGATGCTTCATTTTTAGGTGGCCTTGCAAATGGAGAGCTGCCACTGGTGATTCTAGAAGTGAATGTGCAGCCACAGTAGTAAAAACAGTGGGGCTGATCATCTCCACACCCTGTTCTGTGCTCATCCAAGCTGTGCTGTTTCTACTGGTACAGTATTTCAGGAGCCTGCCTGAAAGGAAAGATACTCTGTGCTGGCATGACTAAGGTGCAAAACCTCAACTCATGCAAGTGAAGGAAACTTGTAGTATCAGCAGAGCTACATAGGGTTGAAATAGCTGATGGTTTTGAATGGATTCAGGTTCTTCGTGTTCTGAAACAAGAATAAAAGAACCTTAGAGTCAGTCAAGTTCCCTTTTAAACTGTCCTGTCTGAGATCCTTTGTAAGTGTAGCCCTTGTGTTTCTGGCATGTTAAATTTAGCTTCACGTCCCTCGGTGGCATAATTTTGCATACTTTCTTCTTAAAATGTCTGCTTCTGTGTTATTTCCTGCTCTCCTGTTCTCTGAAGAGTTTGAAGGAGGCTGGCTGTATCGGTCATGTTGTTTTACTCAAGAAGGAATCTGTTTTCATAGACAATGGAGAAATGGTGATTTAATTAGAATAGCTTCTACGTAGGAGGGGTTTCTTGCATGCAACAGTGTTTTCTTTCCCATTTTGTATCCTTCGTGGTCAAGCGAAGGTGGTTTTCCAGAGTAGTGTCGGGTTAAGAGCTGAGACAGTTGTGTGTACAGACACAGTTTGATACCCTATTATTACTTGTATTTTATTGTGTGGAACAGCCGTTGCAAGTCATATCTATGACATAGCCACATGCACTGTAATTGTTCTAGCTTTAAAATGGATTGTCACCTCATCCCAGAGTACGTTTCAAGTAAATTAATTTAGATTGGACAAATGAAATTTTTGTTTTTAACATTTCCTGAATCCCAGAAATAATGGTTTTCTATTTCATTTTGAATCTCTCATGTAAGGCAGATCTTGATCCTGTTACACTCAACAGGAATTCAGGGGGTCCAAAGGCTGGCTTCTGTAGCATCAGAGCCATTTGCAGTTGTGACAGTCCTCCCCTAATTTCCATTTTAAAAGGAGAAAAGAGATATTAATGTCTGGTCAATTGATTTAAACCAGTTCACAGAATGGATTCATTGCTGAGAATAATTACTCTTGTAAATGCTTCTCTCAAGTTGTGAATTGCATTTCAAGAAATATTTTTTCTTCTCTCCTTTACCTACCAGGAGCAGTTCAGAGCGGAGGAAGGAGAAATCAAGAGATGCAGCGAGGTGCAGGAGAAGCAAAGAAACCGAAGTTTTCTATGAGCTGGCACATGAACTGCCCCTGCCCCCCAACATCAGTTCCCACCTGGACAAGGCATCCATAATGCGCCTGGCAATCAGTTTCCTACGCACTCACAAGCTTCTGTCTTCAGGTGAGGTCTGGCTAAAAGAAGTTGTCAGTGCTAGTTGACGGCAGCTTGGTAAGATTGTGCATGTTCTTCTGGGAGTCCTGGGTACTAAAGTGAGAACGGGACACAACTGCTTGTGTTGTGAGAATACAACTAGATTTAAAGGTAGGTTGTCGGGTTTTTTTAATCAGAATTCTGTATACTTTAATTGGGATAGAAAAATCTGAGTCATATTAGTCATTTAAGGACTGCATTACCAAAATAACAACTGCTGTAGTTTTGCCTCTCTTAAAAAACCAACTCTCAAACTTCTTGAATGTGGTTTATTAAGCTCAGTTACAAGATCTTCAACTTTTATGAGTTTAATCAGAATTCAAATATACATCTTTAGCTTCCATGCTGAAACAAGTAAATTTTGCTTGCACATGGCAAGCATGCTTGTGCCAGTGAATTCAAAAGGCAGCTGGGGAGTTCTGCAGGTCCAGTGCTTCGTTTGAAAGGACTGATTGTTCTATATGCCGGTAATGAGTAGTAGGTAGATTGTTTATGGCAAGGTAGACCAAGATAGCTAAAGCAATCAACTTCTGAACGCTTGGCATGAGCGGATTCTATGTGAGCGGAATCTTGCTGCTGTTGGATTAGTAGGAAAAGTACACCAGCATCATTTTCATAGCCTGTGAAAACCGATAAAATGAACAATGTTCTTATTTGGTACCTATATTTGAATAATCACTTGGATGGAAATCTGTGGTTTGAGTAGCCTGTGAGATCAAGGAAAACAACTGACGTTTCTGGAGGAACTTTCACACGGTGACTTGTAAATGTCCAGAATACGCTAACAAAACAATGCCTGCGTTGTTTGTGGAAGGTAAACCCAAAATTTTGGCTTTTCATTCATTAATGGCAAAGCTCTCAATAAGGTCACGATTGCACTTCCTCTCTTTAGAAAAGTTGAGTCATACCATAACAATAACTTTAATAAATGTTATTAGGAAGTATCTCATTTTGTGGAAGAGTATGCTGTTGGTTTGTTGTTGGTTAGTCTGAAAAGTATGACAAATTCAATTCTGCTTCTGTGTGCTTTGTATTTTTTGTAGCTTTATTAGATTCTGCTAAGACTGTTGTATAAAACGTGGTTATTTTCATCTTCGCTTATGGAATGTGGTTTTAACATTTACTTCTGTGAAAAGAAAAGTTTATTTGCTGAACAGTGTTTGCAAATAATCTCTGATTTCATCATGTAATTAATGCTTGAAGAAGCTGCATAAGTAAGTAAATGTTCTTAAACATGCTATACACCAAGACAATTTGTTAGTAACTTTCTCATAAAAACACAGCTTTGGCTTTTCAAGTATTTATGCGAGGTGAACTAGAGACTGGCACAGCATAGGGAAAGCAAACTTCTGAAGGGCTGTAACAGATAATACAAATAATGAGTTTGTCTGTGAAACTTGACATTAAATAGTTTGCTGTCATCACTGGAAAAATGCATTTGCTTACCTGGAAACTGCTAAGTTTAAAGTGAAATTTTCAAATACATGTACTTTTCTTGGTGAGGAAAATATCTACAAATAAAACTTTTATTTAGTGCTTCTGTAATGTTAAGGCTTAGGCTCATATAATTTGATAGTGATGACAACTCAATATACATATATAATATACATACACATACGTATATGATTTTTCTGTGACAATGTTGAAAAACAACTGTAATTTGTGTAGCTGATTTACATTTTCTTGAAGTACCACCAGGACCCGGCCATTAGAAAGGAATCTGGAAATGAAATGTTACGCTAGTGACGGGCTGTGATTTAATATTTCAGACTTCCTCTGTGTTAGTTATTTGCTTAGCCTTAAATCTGGTGCAAGTTGAAATATTGACTTGGAGTAAGTCCTCTCATTAAAATTTGTGGTGTTAGTCAAATGCAGATTTGTCCATCACTGCATCTTCAGACACTGGAGATGTAGGTAAGGGTGTTAAAATCTTTAGTGCTTCTATTCTGAGGAATTGAACTTACGGTACTTGAAAGGGACTGATATTCTGGAAGAGCTGGGTATTATTTTCTGACAATGAGAATACACTGAAATGAAAGAACTCAACCCAGAAAGACACTGTTTGCTTGTAAAGGCCTCATCTGCTACTTGTATTCTTGTGAGTATAGCTAGCATTTAAATTAGCCAAGCTAAACAAGAAGGCTGAAAATGTAAGCCCTGAATATTTGAAAGACAAAATTTATCAGGCATTGGAATAAAGTGGCATCAGAGAGAACTTTCATTATCGTGATCAGAACAATGACTTCGGAGTGTTGTTTCTTCCTCATGCAGTTACCCAACAGTTTACACTTGCTGAGACTCCTGGGGTTTACAGGTGTAGAGTACTGCTCTGGCCACAGTCAATCTCTTATCAGGTTGAGAACTGTTTCTTGCTCTCAGGAGACAAGGCTGTAAAATTGCATATGGGCATTTCTGGCAGGTGAGCTTAGCTGAAAAAATACTGCCTTGCAGGACTGAATAACATCATTGCTGTACAATAGCTACTTAGTACAGCTAATATTTGATGGGTGCTATTTTTCTGATTTGTTCCTGTAGAAGCAGGTTTTAAGTCTTTGATGGTGGGCTTCTGAATAATGTCAGTCTTTGCAAGGACACTTTCTGTCACCAGAAGGCCGTCCGATTTTATTCAGAGCAATAGGTTTTCAGTACAGCTTTTGGCTCTCAGATGAAGAAGTTTGCTGCCCATCACGTTTCGACAAGAGTGTGGAGCAGATGGACACTGGGCTCGTGTGATGCCGGTCCACGTTCAGTTCTCCCTTTTGCTCTGAACTCCTGAGCCACAAGCCAAGCTGCCCCATTTCACACGCCTGTTTAGCAGGCTAGAATTTGGCCCCTAATTCTGCGTTGCGTTTGAGGAGCCTGATTCAGCTGACGGAGAGCATGGGCTGACTGTGCCATCTCTGATGAGTGAACTAGGGAATGGGGAGGTTGAGAACTGCCACATGAGTGAGCAGCAAATGGCTGCCCCAGTCCACAGAGCCCCCCTTGGCCTTATGTTGTCTTCATGGAAATAGTTTTGATTATTTGGGCTAGATGCTTAGTATAAACTGGAGTTAAATGGGAGTATTTGTTCTGTCATTAATTAGGACATTAAAATAACATTTACTGCACTTATATATATACACAGTGTCACTGAAATAAGCTTACTGTGCAGCTTGAATAATGCTTCAAAAGGTCATAAAGAAAAAAGTACTGCTTTAGGAGCATTTTTGATACTTCTATTTATTCTATCAAAAACTACTGGTGGACCAGACTTTATTTTATACTACTATTTTTATGGGCATGATTCTCAAATGTGAACACATCTCTTCGTTTCACGGCAGTTCTGCTGGGAGTAGAGAGCAGGAGCCTTCCCAGGACTGCATCCTCATCTTTCCGCAAGCTGATGCTCCGGATGGGATTTTGGAGATGGCTGTAGGCAGCTTGCCAGCCTCGCTCCGCTGGCAGTGAGTGTCTCATGCCCCTTCCTATTATTCCCTGACTCGGAATAGGGCTTTTCACTTGTGCAACTCGGGCTGTTTTGCTAGCTGTGTCTGCATAATGATTATTTATCTGTCGGGAAGCCAAGACCTAGGGAAATCTATGGCCACATTCTTCCAGCAGGTGAATGGAAGAGCCCACAAGTCTGAGCCCTCATTGAGAGCTCTCCCGCTACGTGCCTCTGAAAATCCCGGCTTCTGGATTGCAGGGCGCACGTCTTCTGCAGGGCCTGAGCTTGGCCCTTGTATCCTATCATAATAGGAAATAGCTGGTTGTATATCTCAGAGTTCAAAAGGGTAAAAAATACCAGGTTTTGCTTTATAAAAGTTGCTGCTTTACTTAGTAACACGTTTCCCTTTGATTTTCACAGTAGGCAATTCTGTGTGGGAATGTTGGAGAGGAAGCCTTTAACATTTAGAAATGCAGGCTGTTCGTCTGACGGCCTGATTGAGATTAGTATCACAGGAAGCAAACTGAAACAATAGCTTTATAATACTGTTTCCATGTTGTGCACAGAACAGTACACAATATAATTGGAATCCTAAGTAGAAATATCATTTAATTATGATAATCTTAAATATTTTTCAAGATGTCTCCTAATTCTGTTGGCATGATACATTTTTTGCCATCATCGCATGCAAACGTTTGGGATAAATTTAGAACTGATCTTTGTTCATTTCCAGTGAAGTTTTTGATCCCATAAAGTTGCTGCTGAAAATAGGCTGACTGATGCTTATCAGCAGTGGAACTTTTGGATTTGGGATCTTATGTCCTTTAGTATAGTCAGAAAAATTGATAGCAATACTTGTCCCCTGTTATTCTCTAGTATAGCTAGTAAATTAGCCTAATACTTTTTGGGCAAAAGAGAAATAACTGTATTTTGTTATAAGAATGACTGTCTTGGTTAACAGCTAACATCGTGACGGTTGCTAAGGCTGCCTCGGATAGTCTCTTTTTGTCTGAATATGAGGAAGAGAATCCACTTTAGGACGCTTGTATAGGCATTAGCATGCGGTGCCAATAATTCTAAGTGTTTATTTGGACCATACTGGTGCTAAAGGCGTTGCAGGAACCAGTGAATTTCTGTGTGCCAGGACTACAGACTTTTTAGTCAGGCTAATCAGGCAAACACAATTTTATCGTCTTTCTTTAATCCCATCCCAGCTGTGTGGTCACCTGGGTGTCTCTGCTGTGCAGAGATCCAGCAAAGGAAACTGGCTGGGAGTTGCTCCTGGGCAGGCAGACAGCAGCAGAGATGGGGAGGGAGCAGGGAAGCAGACGGGAAGTTGTTTGGGAGAAGGGAGGCCACAAGGAAGCCAGTGTGAAGTTGTTTCAGGGGAGGGAGACAACAGAGCCGGAAAGCCAGCGGGGAGCAGAAGGGAAAAAATAGCTTTTCTCTAGGCTTTTGAGGGAGAGGACAAACTGTAGGGAGAAGTGATGTGGGCATTGTTTTCAAATGTCTGGACAAGCCGCATCTAATCTCAGACCATTGTGGCATAAAACAGTGCTTTAAAAATAGCATGTCTACTTGTTTGCTTTTATTAAATTGGAAAAATAGTTTTGTGCCAACTGTGCTGCTAGGAATGAGACTTGAGCTGGGTGCCAAGCACTTCAGCTGCTTGAAGTGATGTCCCTTTTCTGGGAAGGTGCACCAGAAGGTCCCACGGGGCTCGGGAAGCCTGGTCTGACAGGGTGCTGCGTCCCCACCATTCGTCACTGATGGCTGCAGGACTTGAAGCTGCTTCTGGAGAGCAGCATCTGAATTATTTGGCTAGATGAAAAATCTGCAATCAAAACAGCACTAACATAAGTGTTTTCTTTATCAAAGTTGCTTGTGCACTTGGAGATAAGAGCCCTTCAGGAAGCTTCAAGTTTAAGAGTAGCTTTCTCTTGGTGTATCTAAATTGAAAGCTTTTATCGAACATGTTGAAAATATCCCCTTGAACAGGATGCACTGTCCTGTCAAGACAGAAAAAAAGAAAAAGAAAAATCAGTCACTTTCCTTTGATGTAAAACAAGATACCAGGAAGAGACAAGGCTGTCTCAAAGCTGCTGTCGCTGATGCAGGATGGAGCTGCTGTTAGATCTTCCCTAACTTTTGCCTACCAGCATTGGGCAGTTTTTACAATCCTCCTCTGGAGTGGCAGCTGTAGCCTGGTGTCTGTTTTGTATGATATCCAAGCAACTTTCTGGTACTTTTAGGATCCAGGATTAGAGACAAAGCCATGAAAATACTGAGGAGGTGACGATGTGACCTCCAGTAGAAACCCTTTTTATCACACTCTACCTGTGAACTGACCAAAAAGGTCCCTTTGAGTCAGATCAAAGGTGTTGAGAGGAGTATTGACTGTTTGCTAGGAGATTGTTTATACCTGAACAGCTATTTCTTGTAAGGAGAGCTTGATTTTTGAGCCTTCAGACTCGTTCCAAGAGGTTGGACTGAAGGAAATGAGCAAGCATCTACGGAAAAACTGTGCTTAAACTTGGGAACAGTGCACATCCTGACAGTGGGAATTAATCAAAGCTTGTTTACAAGAGCTATTTTTAGCATAAAAGGTTATCATAAACACTGCAATGAGCATTTGCCATTACAGTTCAAAGTTTCTTGTTGAGGAGTCAATTCTACTTTGGTAGTTAGATTTTTTTTTTTTTTCAAAATGGAGCTGATTAAAAAATATTTATCAAAATTTGATGAAGAGTGAGACATGGACTTAAAAACACTGTATGAAAAGTTGATGCAGACCAAGAAATACTGCCTTGGGGCAATATGAACAGTAGATGACCCATCACATTGCGACAAGGGACACGGTTGCTCTGTTCCTGGTTCTGCCGTAGCTCGGACACTCACCCCAGGGAGACCACTGTGCTTTTCTGTGACACTCTGGTGTGTTTCAAGATCTCTTGATCTATGCTAGGCAGGGATTCTCCATCATTTATAGGCTTCCCAGTGCTCCATATCAGAATCTTGGCTGGGATCCATAAATGTAACTATAATATGAACAGTAATATTACAGTGCTTCGTTCTGCTGAAGGCGCTATTAATTTATAGTGAAACTGGCATATTTGCAGTCCAGTCTCCCTGCTATACTGTCATGGTGCCTGAACTGAGATACTCTCATTAGTAGAGGTGGAAAAAGTTGCAGGAAAAGAGAAGAAATGCATCCTTATTTCAAAATTTAGTTAGCAGCTATTTTGAAAAGCAATGCTGATCACAAAACCTCTAACTGAAAATAAGGGTAAATTGAGTCCATGGTTACTTTTCTTTAAGACCTGGAAAATTCTGGCAAGTCTACATGGGGTGCTGCTACCTGGATAAAGTGGCCTCAGACCTACTGGAAACCAAGTTCTGCCCTCACCTCCTCCTGCTGACCTCCTCCTCTCATTTGGTCCCAGCCTTCTCAAGCGTTTTCCATCTGAAGACGAAATTTCTTATCCTGAAATGAAAGACAGTAGGGATTTCTAGGAGCAGCTTGTAGTAGTGATGGCTTTATTTGTTTTTCTTCTGCAAAATAGATTCTTTCTGAAGCAAACCAGATTTTTGCGAGTGGCAATAACTGAATGGCTTCTGATGTATCAGTCTCCTAACGTGTATATCCTATGTGAATTAGTAGCCAGTGATTTTCACAGGAGAAAGGGACCAAGCTATAATGCTGTAACTGCAGCCATATGAGGGACTGTTATTTATTATTTATGTTACTATAATTATACGAAGTTACCTGATAGAGGGCATGCCAGGGCTGCCGCAGTGATGCTCGGCACATTTCTTTGCTGCGGACTGAGGATCTTCAGGTAGTTAATATGCTTCAGGGGCTTAGCACAGATGACACCTCCTGGGACTGTGTGTCTGCAACCACCGTGCAGACCCTGGACACAGCAGAAGATGGGAGTATCTTTGGTGCAGTCCCCGGTGCCTGGTCTTCCCTGGGCAGGCTGCTGGGGATGCTGATGGGGGACAGGTAAGGAAGAGATGGTGGCAGCAGCACAGTGGCCCCTGGAGGAACTTGTCACTTGCCTGACGGTGCCAAGGGTTTCCTCACTCCATCTCTGAAACATGAGCATGCCCTGTTAAGGGCTACAAGAAACCCGTATCTGCCAGCTCCGCTTGCCTGCTGTGAAGAGGGAAGGAGGGTGTGCAGCGGAGTTTGTTTGAGTTATCAGGGAAGCTGGAGTGTGTCTTCAAAACACCTTGCTTGTGTTTTTGGATTATGTGAGAGGGGGTGCACAGCAGCGCAAACCCTCTTCTCTCCCTCATTCCAGTCCACATCGCAGATGCCTCCGGCTGGATGAAGGTAATTTTAATGAAGTAGTTGAACTCTAATCCAACAAAACCCTGTAACCATGTGCTTTAATGCTGACTGCATCTTTAAGTGCTGTGCTCAGCTAGGACGTTAAGGGTTTGAACCTGCAGCGCTGATGTGAGTGATCCTATGTCCTCTATGTGTGTTTGTAGAAGTAATATAATTTATATACATGGAAAAACAAACTTAATCATCTGATAATACAAGTAAAGTGTTTGTCTTTCACCGTTGGAGGCATTTAAGAATACAGGCACTTTGAATAGCCTTCCTGCCTTTGAATGGTCATGTTTTGTTAATGCAAACTTAATGAGCTGGGAAAAAAAATGGAAAGGAGGGTCTGGGGTTAGAGCTGAAAAGTCTTTTTTTTGTCTGAACCCACACTTAGCTGATTGTCTTGGGATATAGCCATGATCCCTCCTGAATAAACCATTTGTTTGCTTCCGGAAAAGTAAAAAAAGACCCTTGACATTCTTTACGCAGCAGAAACAAGCTTGGGAGCAGATGGTCACTTACCTTCCTCCCCCTTCCCTAAGTGTTATTATGGTCAAAGTGCATACTATTCAGATATATTATTGTGTGTTTTCTGTATTTTAAATGCTAGCCCTGATGTAATTTCCTGAAGTCAGTTGCTTTGTACTGAGGAGGAACTAGCGCCTGCATGTGTAGTTGGAATTGCAGTGCAGGGACACAAAATGACAAATCCGCAGCCTGTGCTGGCTGGCCATCCCCAGACCACATCTGCTCTTCCCTGCTACCAAACGATTGCGTTGTGAAGCAAAGGGTGATGAACCAAGTGCTCCCAATGGCTCTGGGCTTGAGTCCATTTGTTTCCCTTCTTTGTGTGATGGGTAATGGGCTGCTGCAAGGGAGGGATGTTGAGGAGCAGGAGGAGGGTGCAGAAGCAACATCATCATTTTTGTCACCGCTCATCTGTTCCAAACAGTGGCTTGGTGGGCTGCGTGTTGCAAAGGCTCATCCGTCTGCATTTGCTTGCTGTCCATCCTCAGGGAATAGTAGATGCAGTTGCAGGAGGTAATACAGATCAAACTCATCCTTTAATCATAACTCATTAATACTTCAAAGTAAAAACTGCATTAGTTAGCTTCAGCTTCTTCCCTATCCAGAAAAATACCAAACCCAAACCACTTCTGACAATGTTTTACAAAGCAGTACCCCATTCCTGCTTCTAGACTTCTTCCCAAATGAGTATTTCGACAAGAAACCTGAAGGGAAATGATGAATGTGCTGTTTCAGGGAGGAAAAGAACAACATTGCAATACTTTTCTCAAGCACTAACAGTATGCGTACGAGAGAACAAAAACTGTATGCTGAAATTGCAGCAACATTAAACCAACAAAGAGGAGCAACTTCTCCAAGAAGCTTGTTTAATTACAAGTCCTGCTGTTCTTGCGAGTAAGGCTGATGCAATTATGGCTGGAGGCTCTGGCCAGTGCAGTCGGTGGTGGGCCCAGCCTGGGGCACAGCCAGCAGCATCCCTGCGGCTCCTCTCAGGTCCTCCTTGGTGCCTCTGGCTGTGGAGCACCTTTGATCTGGATGGGATTTGTCCCAGCCTTGTATCTTCAGCAGTGTATGGCTGGATTTGGGTATTATTTATTCTGAGACATTATGGGGTTTGTTTGCTTGCTTTCTCCCTCCGAATTCAGAGCCTTACCACTAAGCGTATTTGCAATGACTGATGGCAAACATGCAGGCTAACTGACAAAACTGTAAAGATAAGCTCACTGCAGCATGTCTGAGGTACACAGACCAGAAGCGATATCTGTAAACAGTTTTGTAAAAAAATGAAAAGTCCCAGAAGTTTCATGTAAAACATGTCAAGAAATTAATGGGCCAGCTCCTACGTAGACATTTTTCGATACTAGTCATCTACAAATCATCTCCTGCGGGCTTCTTATTCATGGAGCTGAAACATACTTCAAAGTGTAGAAGGGAAGGCAGGAGTGCTGAGTGGACGCTTGGGTGACTGGCGTTAGGAGGAGCAGTCTCTTCCCTCCCTGCCTATGACTTTGCCTGCTTAGTGCCTCCCATCGCAGGACATAGCCATATGGAGCACACGCAGCGAGGGCATCGCGCTGCCATTGATTGTCTCTGCAGCACAGCCAAAAAGCAACAGGAAAATGTGTAACTGAAAAAAAAAATGCTTTAATAAATATTCTCGCATGGCCTTAGACTTCAGCACAACAGTGGCACGTCTTTCCCAAAAATGGGTAAGGCGCACTGGGTTCATGAGTCTGCACAAGCAAACATGGGTGTAAGGGGGGTCTGAGGCTCTCCTCCTCGCGGGGCAGGAGAAGTGTAGGTGGGTGATGAAGCCTGTCAGAGTTCGATGGAGTGGCGCGTAGGGAGTTCTGATGTCTGCAGATGAAAAAGCAGGTATCAGTGGGATGGATCGGTGCTCTCCCTGGCAATACTGAGGTTTATGGGATGAAAGATTTCCCCAAAAGGGACTTCAAGGAAGTCGTTTTCTACTTTTCCTACTAAAGGTGGTGTTAACAGACCAGTACCCGAAGGGAGCCTACAGGAAGGATGGAGAGGGACTTTTCACAAGGTTGTATAGTGGTAGGACAAGGAGGAACGGCTCTAAACTAAAAGAGGGCAGATCAGATATTAGGAAGAAATTCTTCACCATGAGAGTGGTGAAACACTGGCACAGGTTGCTCAGAGAAGCTGGATGCTCCCTCCCTGGCAGTGTTCAAGGCCAGGTTGGATGCAGCTCTGAGCAACCTGGTCTAGTGGAAGATGTCCCTGCTTATGGCAGAGGAGTTGGAACCAGATGATCTTTAAGGTCCCTTCCAACCCTTACCATTCTGTGATTCTATGATCTCCATACTGAATGCAGAGGTCTGTTTAGGCATGCGTTGTAGGAACAGTATTTGAACTTCTCAGAAAACCTGACCTGATGGAAAAGCCTTTTGTTAGACGTTTGTTAGGAATGCACAGATTTACTTACCTTCTGTAAGATTTACCCTATACCTTGTGCCTGTTAGGAGATACAAAGGCTGCATGTGGCCAAAAGAATGTGCGTGAAGAAGATGCGCTTCAACGTCTAGGTATATAGGTGTTGCGTACTGAAAAGGCATCTTGCAGAAGTACACTAAAGGTGAGTAGAGGGTCTATTGCATTTGCCAAAAAGTTTAGAAAAATATCTCCTGCCTGTCTAGTGATACACTGTTCAAAAAGCGCCACCAGAAGGGGTTTCTGGAAAGGAAATTCGAACAGCAGAAAAATATTATGCTTTCTTGTAACTGGATGTGCATGTACTGAAAAAAGCTGGCTAGGATACTGAAGACTTTACATGCTTTTTTTTTTCTTTTTTTCTCAGTATGTGCTGACAATGAGAATGAACTAGAGGCAGACCAGCAGATGGACAACTTGTACCTGAAAGCTTTGGAGGGATTTATTGCCGTGGTGACACAGGATGGAGACATGATCTTTTTGTCAGAGAATGTCAACAAATACATGGGTCTTACCCAGGTAACTTGTTCCCTAACACTTTCCTGTCTTTGCAATACAATTCCTAGAAACGAGTCCTATGCCTAAATGCAGGAAAACAGATGTGTGTCACTGCAAAAAAGACTGCAAATAAAACGTCTTATTTCTCAGGCAGGTTCTCTGCACACCAGACAACAGTGGGGGTTTCTCCCTCTTCCTTTCTATCGAAGGTGTAGTGTCTTTGGTGACTGCAAACATGCCTTCCTAGATATTACCATGGAGAGGAGAATGGGCATTTATGCAGCTGGTGCCTTAGACTGTGGTACAGAGGGGACAGAGCTGCTCTTTTGCCTCCCCGCTTTTCTGCAGGGTTTGGGGAGTGGGGGTTTTCTGCTGTGCTGAAAGTGATGTTGGCTGTTAACTGCACTCTGCAAATCCAAAGACAGGAAATGGTTCTGGGGAGAAAATGAGAAGTTATGCATAGGGTAAACAAAGGGAGGGTCACAGGATTTGTGTCTGCGAGCATCCTGTCGATGCACTTAGTTCTAGTGACCAGTTTCATCTGAATAGGTGGCATTTAAAAACAGATGAATACTATCAGTTGCTTTTATTTGGCTAAGTGTAGTTCTTCTGCACAGGTGGAATTAACTGGACACAGCATTTTTGACTTCACTCATCCATGTGACCACGAAGAAATTCGAGAGAATCTGAGTCTGAAAAATGGTAATAATGAAAATACAAAAGTCACTGCTTTTTAAATAACCAAGTGAAGCAATTGGCTAGCAGTAGAGATCTGTTAGTCATGGTAAAGGGAATTTTCATTCCTAGAGTAATCATTAACTATTATTCAATGCTTTGCAGATTTGTTTTGTTTTGCCAAATATTGCCTAAATATGATAGCAAAGAGAACTGTTTGTTTAGTGTTTTCCTTTCATCAAGTTAAAACAGGCATAATGTTTTTACTTGTAATGCCTTGCGAAGATTTATGTGCTGCAAGCTAAAGCACAGGCTTAAATGTGCAAAGGCCTACTTAAAGTTTTGTGTCTGAGCTCTACAAACTGGTCTTCAATGGTCTGTGCGTCTTTGATAGTCTCTGCAGGTAAATTATCTGAGAATTAGTCTGTTATTCCTATTGAATCCTTCATGCTCATAAGTAGAAGAAATCGCGAAGCAAAACTGAGAGAACCCATTTGCCCTTTTCCTTATACAGGTCCAGGATTTGGAAAGAAAAGCAAAGAGATGTCAACTGAGCGTGACTTCTTCATGAGGATGAAATGCACCGTTACCAACAGAGGCAGAACTGTTAACCTCAAGTCTGCCACGTGGAAGGTACCGTGTTTGAGCCAGAATAAGTGGGTTTGATTTTGAAAGATATTTTGGCGTGTAGAGAAAGTACGTTCTAAGTTTGTTTCTCATTCAAAAATCATTATTTCAGGTTTTGCACTGCACTGGACAAGTTAAAGTGTATAACACCTGCCCTCCTCACACTCTGTGTGGGTATAAAGAGCCTCTTCTCACATGCCTTATAATAATGTGTGAGCCTATTCAGCATCCTTCAAACATCGATATACCCCTGGACAGCAAGACCTTCCTGAGTCGTCATAGCATGGACATGAAATTTACCTACTGTGATGACAGGTAAACTCCACTGATTTTTTCCTTTCCGTAGGTGTCTCTCTCTTTTTGAACAACACAACTTCCAAACGTCCTCCTGTGTGGGCCTGGTAAGCAAGGACTAGAAAAAAGTACAATCTGTTACCAAGACAGATATTTAGTTGCTCACTTAATACATCTCAAATCTCAGTTTACAAAAAATGGTACTCCTGCGGTATTTCCTCCTCCTGCTGAGTGAGGAATTCAAGTTCACTGGCAGAAGATGAGGCAACTTAGGGCCATAACCATTAGCTTCTCAGGTTTTAAGAAACTGAGGAGTACATGGGATTTCTGTTCTTGTTTTTTAGAGAACATCTCACATGCCATGCCTTACGGACCTTAGTCAAAGACTGTCTTGTGGTTGGTTTGGCCCAGGATGCTGTTATCAGTTAGCTGGAAAGTACTTTGTGCTCTAGATTAACTAAGGATTGCTAAGGCATCCAGAGCATCTGCAACTCTGAAATGGAGTTGCAGCCTCTTGCTCAATGAAAAGCAAACAACCTTTGCTGGTTATCTATCTGCTACTTTTAGTGGAAAAATGAAGGGGAGGGGAAGATCTTGGGTTAAGAAAGGGGCTGTGTCTTCCACTCCCCACCCTTCTCTCTTGCATGGAAAAAAATGGGGATCTCCATGGCATTTCATATCATCTCCCTTTTCTCCCTGACTACATAATATGGTAACCATCTTCCCTGCGAGTGAGTGAGCCAGAGATCCCTTCCCATGAATTGTCCTCCTGTTCCCCAGAAAGTCATTTCTGTGCTGCTGTGGGTTCGGTGTTTGTTTGGGGTTTTTTTTAAGTCTATGAGATCATCCCTGAATTTAATATGAAGTTTTTTGTGTAATGAAACTGGTCTCCTGAAATTCAGAGATGCTAGCAGCTGCTGGGGTCTGTAGGGTTATCAGTAGGATTGTACGTAAGCTCGCATCTTATGCAAAAACTCACAGGATTGAGATCTTGATTATTCATTTTCATCTTTCAAAGTCTTTTTAAAACTTGTTCTAAGCAAGATTACTATTTTAAAAATGTGATGAATCAACCTTATAAACTAGCAGTGTTAGCAGCTGTGGATGAAAGCAAGATTACAAGTGTGAAACTTGTGACTGACCTTCTGACCTTTCTCAGAATCTAGCAGCAAGTATGCTGTAACTAGAAATGTCCTCTAATGTAACCTCAATGAAACAGACTTTTCTTATTAATATTTTCCGGATGAAAATACTCAGATATCAATAGGATTTTGCTGCTGGAGGGGGAAGTGACAATATGGTAGTGACTCATTATTAAAAACAGTGTACCTCTGAATTACTGGGGCCGTTCGGTGGCAGGCTAGAGGAGAGGAACAGAGGTTTGCTGTGTTGCAGCATTCAAATGTCACTGCCAGAGTTGGATGCATACGCAAATATAAATGAGAATTAGAGGCACTGATAATATCCCATTAAAAATACATATGCTTGATTTAAACAGAATGATGTATTATGCCCTGTATTGAATAGTGGGAGTTGATTTACACAGAAAACTGTTCGAGTGGCAGTGAAATACAACAGCTTCCTCTGGAGGATTTAACTTGTAGGGAATTTCAGAGATTTCCCTTTAAAAACGGGCAACAAAGCAGCACGTCTTTTACTGGATAGTTTCAGTCTGATGTTTCATTTATGTTTTACTGAGATTATGTGAAAGCTGTAAAAAGCCAGCCAGGCCAGAGGAGAAAGAGACTTCACGCAGCAGTGAAGTCTCTTTCAGAGAGATCCTCTGGCTTTCCCAGCAGATGCCCCTGGCTCCCGCTTCCCTCCCGGAGGGATGTTGAGTTCTCCCCACAGGGGACACATCAGTAGACACATAAAAATGCAAACCACTCAGCTGTTCTTATCAGATTCGGTGCTGCTAGACAAATTGCATTGAAGGAGCAGTTTATGCCAGGAATGTAAATCCAGGCTGCGGGGTGGGGGAGGAAAAGCAGCATGTGCCAGTCAGATGCCTAAACCCTTTTCAGCCTGCTCTGGCCTTTCTGCAGCAGCGCAGCAGGCCTGACACAGACCGATTCCGCGTAAGAGACTCTGACTTTCCGATTCCGGGTTGGTGTCCTTGAGGGCAGCGTGCCTCCTCTAGCAGGCTGCTGCGGTGATCTGAGTATCCCCTTTGCAGCTGATCTGGTGTGGACAGGTCTGCTTCCAGGGAGCATTAAGATTTTGTTTTAGAAGCATTCAGTTAAAGAAACTAGGATTTCTGAGGAGGTACCTTAATGAATGGCAGCCGTGCTGGACCTTACTAATGGAAACATCCACTTTCAGCATGAAGCTTAAGGGAGTACAAAAGAAAGCTGCCCTTGTAAATGAAGCTGAAATTTATCCTTGTGGAAAATGAGGATCACATCTGTCATGTCATTACGAAAGCTCATGCTCTCTGTCTGTGACAAAGCAACACATAAAATATAGGCTGGCTACCTTTCAACACTTTGTAACAAAATCCATGAGGTAAAGTGCCTTGATTCTCTTGGCTTTTCCTCAGGAGGCTACAGGACAGATGCAATGCCAAGCAGGCAAGACTGGCCTTCCATCATCTAAAATGTATGAGGCACTAGCCCATGTATTTTGCCTTCCAAAACGAATTTACGTATGTGGGCCTATGACTTGCCAGTGGTTAGGTGGGGTATATTTGTATTTGTATTCTTAAAGCAGCTTTTGCAAGGTGATGAGCCTGTAAAGAAAAGTTTGCGAGATATAAGTATTAAAAATAGGTTGGTAATTCAGACTGTTGTTCTGTTAAACGCCTGCTTCAGCCATTACTGAAGAGCGATTTTAAAAATGTTCCCTTGCTCCACTTATCTTGGCTAAGTGGTTTACGGGGAGGATTATTTTAGCTGTAATGCGGAAATGCTGATCAGTGGTACAATTCAGTAATCCAAGTAAGTATTTAGTTCAGCTGCACAATGCTTTTGTGTCAGGGAAGATCTCCAGTGAGGGTGTTTTAGTCAGAAAAAAAGGCAAGTCTTTGTACAAAGGCAATTTTGTTACCTTGATGGCATAGCTGTGATGCTTGGCGTATCTTCCCGTGCAGGGCCAGGGGGTCAATGGGTAGATCGAAATAGCAGCAATGTGTTTCTGTTGCAAAAAAATCCACAAAACATAAGTGCAAACTGTATCTGAATTTGATATAAAACCCTGAAACTAGTTCAGGTGCCCCTGCACGTGCGGTCTCAGCCTTTTTGTTTTATGCATAACAAAGGAACACCATAGGCTGGGTTTTGGAGAGGACCAGGGTTTTGAAAGCAGAGAGGGTAACGTGGCATTGCGGGTGGTGTTGGCTTTTCACCTTCGTCCCTGCAACCTCTCTGAGTTGCTGGGGAGAGGAGAGGGAAGCGTTCTTCACTTTGCTGTGGGCAGCATGCATGAGAGGAGAGAGGCATAAGGAAACAAATCTGTTCTGCGCAGAGCGAGATGTGCCGTCGGTGGCTCCGGAGGCTGCATCACAAACCGGTTCCCTGGCACCGGCATGCTGAAAAGCATATGTTCTCCATTACTATGAAGGCATGGCTTGCTTTGGGGAATTGTGTGTTCCTTTTTACAAGAAACCCGGTTCATTATAGTCTTTTTTGCCTTTTCTTGATTGGAATGTTTTGATGGAACAGCTGAAGAAGAAGAAAGGAGTGATGGATATATGGTGATTCAGAACAGGATGGTGCAGGAAAGTGCAATGCCGACAGTATTGGTCCCAGTTAGGTTTGTCCTAATATGAGTCTACTTGTGGGATCCAGGCTGTACCTGACTGAAAGGAAGCTGAGTTGTATTGTGCTTCCAGTTATGTCCCTGTAAAACAGAAACATGCAGGCACAGGACCTTATATGAGGTTTTAGGTCAGTTTGCCATTTGACCTATATTAGGGGAATAGTTTTAAATTAGGTGAGAATGCAAATAAGTGTTTGAAAGAACCTCCTGTCCCTCCATCCCTGTTCAGGGGGAGAATGCAGTATGGAGACAACAGTGATGATATTTGAAACTAAAGATCCAAATTTGGCAAAACTGGCTTTTCATATATGCCATATTTAAGAAAAAACATGACCGACTTCTTTTGTTAATAATGAAACTTTGATTTAGATATACCAAACAAGTAGGAGAGAGACAAAGTCCTGATGCTGTTTTCAATGTACCCATGTAAGTTTTTCGCCTAGCAGAGCAGATACACCTGACCAGGCCAGCCATCCCTCTGAGGAGTGGACAGGGGTCGCAGGATTTTGCATTTTAGTTTCTTCTTTGGCCTGGGTTAGTGTGGAAGAGCCATGAATGTTTTGGAGAGGAAATGTGGGTGCCTGGGAGGACTGCCACACTGTCCTGACACCTGCTCGATAGCAGGTTGGCAGAGTGCTTTAACTCCAGGCACAATGGCTGTGTTGGGAATTTTTTTCTTTCTTTCTTTTTTAACTCATTCTGCTTTAAGTATAACTTTGTTTGTTTGTTTGTTCCCGCCAAGACCAGTTTAACTTCAATAACTTGGTAACAGTTTGAATACAGAAAGACTTTGTTAAGAGATCCACACCCTCACACACACAGTCCACACATGGCCTGACGAATATACACCCAGCTCTTTTTTTATAAGCAGTAAACATTGCAGCAGTCTCTCACAAGGAGCCTGGCTTCCCAGTCCTGATGGTTCTTACGATACTATTTTAACTCAAGAAATGGTATACAATAAAGAGCTTTCTGCTCCTGTGAAGAGACAGAAAAGCACAATTTTAAGAAAAAACAAACCACTCGAAGTAGCTCACGCCTGAGGAGGTGTAGCCTTTGAAGCGGTGAGCTTTGCTTGCTTTGCCACGTCTCGAAGAGATAAAGCAGGGCAAAGTTGTCCAAATCTAGAAACAGAATTCAGATCACTTGTTTCTCCTTTGTGTACCTGAAGCACAAAGCTTCGCCTTTACTCCACATCCCAAGAAATGGGTATATTAAGAGAAACTGAAGTAGTGCTCAAAGAGCATTTAAGTAGTGGTAGCTGGGACAGATCCACTGCTGTGGAGTGCTGCTGCCCACCTCTTTAATGTGTTTTCTGAGATTTTGACCTCAGTACATCATGTTGACAAGTTTAGCTCAGAAAACCAAAGGACTAGTCTGGCAAAATTCAGATTCCCCCAAAGGTATTTGTGTTTTCAGAAACATGTGGTTAACGGAAGAATAAACAGCGTCTCAGCCCACCTGTCGTCTTCAACAAAAATTATTAGTATCCACTTAGCACCAATTTAGCTTTTACAAATGCAAAGGAAACACAAAGCCTACCATGGCAGGAATGCCATCCAAAACCACCATACAGTTTGTTTTCCAATTTTGTCATTCCACGGCTTGCACAAAGAGCAATTTTCTGTCTGGCGTCTAAGCAAAAGCAGAAGTCTTGTGTTCTGGACTCCGGTTTGGTAAGACCCGTTGGTCCCGCAGGGCGTATACATTTCTGTGACTCTCTTAGTTTCACACTCCTCCTCCTTGTAGCGATGTAGGATGCTTTTTGCTTGTATTTAGTCCTCTGTGTATTCGTGTGGCATTGCTACGAGGCTCCTGTGGAAAACATGCAGAGTTTGGAGGCTGCACCTCACTGGTGAACCCCAAAGCGATGCTCACGTGAGCTCCGTGCAGAGACCTTTGCTGAAGCACCCGCTGCCTTCTGGTCCAGGCGCCGCTTGGGCTGTCGGCTGTGGCCCGTCTTCTTCCACCAGCACCTCGGGAGAGTCACGGGACAGGTGTGATGGGGACGGGGATAGCTGCCCTAGTGCAGCATGGAACTGGCTGATCTGACCTCCAGCCCTGCACTGCCTGCAGCCACTGAGATTTTTGGAAGCTTCTCAGTGTCGGCAGCACCAGAGGAGGAATAAAGGAGGCTGTGATCTGCCAGTTCATGCGCACAGAAACAATATTGCTAACAATTCTTGGAGAGAGAAGGTGTTTGTTATAAAGCAGTGGCATTTAAAAATGTACCTGGGAAACATTGTCAGCCAGTTCTAGGTCTTTTGGGGGATGGGAAAAAGAAACAGTATATAGTTTTTTTTAACAAATCATTTCACTCCCAGGATTGTTTAAAGAGAAATGTAATGAATCTGAATAGTGGTAACAGATTAACAGATCAGTTAGCAACGGCATAGAGGCTATTTAGCCTTTTTTTAATTATTATTTTTAAGTAACTATTTTAAAACAATTACTCTTGATTAGCATTTCACTGTTACCAGGTGTGGGTTTAGAATTTGGCCAGTGTTGTGGTGTTTGTGGGTAATTCCTTTATATCTTTTTATCTTTCTGTATACTTTTCAGTTGGTTGTAGTAAAAAGATACCAACTGACCACCTACTAACTTTAATCTAAGATTACATTAGATCTAATTATATTTGACATTGTCACAGTAGGATCGCACCACAAGTTGTTCTGTGCCACGGAATGACAAAAAGTAATTTTATAGTGAGGATGCTTGTTACAAACTGATCAGCGAGGAGCAATTTGAGAGGGGAATTACAGGACCGGAATAGACAATTTGGCGTAGGGATTGCAGTTCCTATATGATGAGAGCTTAAAGTCCCTCAGCCTGCTATAACGTGGATTCGTTGCTTGCTATCTCAGTTCCACTGTTGACACCCACAAAGGCTGTAATGTGGCTTTGGATTTGCATTGGTGCTGCTGGGTATATGATGCTTCTTTTTTTTCCATTATATTTATTTCCTTTTCCTTCTCCCGACTCAGCCCCCACTTGGCTCTCAGCTCCTGATGACTGGATTAAGAGTAAATCCTCAACTTCCTGAATTTAAAAGCCTTCCCCTTGTGATGAGCTCCAAACTAACTGGGATGGTTTTATGATACTATGCCATTATATGACCAAAGGCTGTAGTTTCTGTTTTTAAAAGACTGTATCTTTACACTGGTCCTGGCATAAGCCTCTGGCCAGTTACACCAGTTTGTCCCAGCTGACTGTGTAAAGGCAAGCAGCAACTGTATTTTGGGAGCCTTACTTTTATTAGGGCTCCTTCTGTATTTGTTGTTTTCTCCTGATGGTTCAGCTCTAGTGACCAACTCATAATGAGAACTTCTGCTTTTGGTAAAAAACGCAAAAGCAATTGTGGTTTCAGAGAAAAGTTACAGATTTGACTGGGGTGCAATTTAAACGCTCAGCAACTTGTCAGTGAAGAGAGTCAGAAACCTGATGCCAGAATTTCCCCTTTGTCAGTCTAACTGTATGCATAAATAGAACTGTAAACATAAACAGAAGAGTAAGTCTTCGAGGGAAACCCAATAAAACCAACTACAGTCTTTGTTCAGCTAAACCATTATAAACTCGGGTACATTCCGTGGAAATCAGAGAGAGAGCAGTTCCAGAGTGACAAAACCGAGGTGTCCGGGGGATGTGAGCTATGCAGTTCTGTGGAGGCGAGGGAAAAGCTGACTCAAAGCCTTGGCATTCAAACCGTACACAAAATAGCTCCATCTTCTGTGTCTTCCTTGCTGGAGGGGGGATCCAGGAGATGAATGCCATGCTCTTGCTCTGTTTGTTTTACAGTATTTACATGTCTGTCTTGTAAAGACATGCTTGTGTCTGGAGGGCTGGGCCAAGGCTGTCCTTCCAGGGAGTGCACAGACCTGAGGATGTGTCTCTTAAAAGTAGCAATGCCGCTAATCAGACATGGCAGTGGTAGATAAAGCCTTTCCAAGGGAGGCAGGTAAGGAGGCATGAGACTTGGGCACTACCATTGATGGCAGCGACGCGCTGCGACCGTTCCTTTGCAAACCTCCTGGCTTTTCAAGGTTTACGACAGCTTAGCAGTCGGTTTGTAGTCATTTTTGATACTGTTCTCTGCAACATTACAAGTTGTTATTGCAGTTTAAAATCTAAAAAAAGGCATCTAAGAGTGTAACAGTAAGTGTGTTAACGGTAACATTTCCTTCTTTTCCAAGATCTGATTTCTTTGATTTTGAATGCGTACAGAGTTGTGGGGTTTTTTTTTTAACTAAACATGTTTCCTGTAAAGTTGTCTGTGATGGTATTTCAAATTGAATTTAGGAAAAAAGAACCATTTTCCTCCACTCCCTCATTAGATAATATCATCTGCACAGTTTGACCTGTTTTCACTTATTCAGAAACTTGTGAGAAATCCTGCCTTGCCTAAGTACTCAGAAAGGCTCTGAAAAATAGCCTGGGTTTTGAGATCATAGCTTTCTTTGTGTAAAATCCTACTTAGTTTGTGGATTAGTCACCCAAGTAACCTAATCCATATGCTAAAGTTCTCACATAATTGAGAAACGCTAAGTAGAAGAGCCGATTTTTTTCTTTTAACTGCCCTTAATTTCTCACCTTGCATTTTTATTTTATTAAATGCAATACCCAAAGTAGTGATTTAATCCTTTCGTGTATGTTTTTTAAATGTGCACATATTTTTAAACCTGATGATGCCAGCCACTACCTCCCTTGCGTTTGGTTTTGAATGATGGTAGTTGGGAGCTTCTGCTGGTAGTGGACAGCTTGAGAACTTTGTCTGCAGTGGTTTTCCAGTTGAGACCTTCTGTAAGAAGTCAGTGCAATAGGCCTGGGAAAATTTGCAGCCTACATAATGACATCCCTAGGAAGTTTTATTCCAGCAGTAGTAAAAGACAGTTTACTCTGAATGTGGAAATATTTCAGAACATGATCAGAAGTCCTCTACAGCTCTTAATGTGTTTGGAAGTTCAGAATTTCTCATATTGTGGTTTTGATTCTGTTAGTCTAAGGACTAGAGCTGACAGCTGCCCTGCACATGTACGCATAAGGCTAAGGTGACCTGAATTTTAAAAATTTGGTTTTTTTCTTAATCAAGAATAACAGAGTTGATTGGATACCATCCAGAGGAGCTGCTGGGCCGTTCGGCATACGAGTTCTACCATGCCTTGGACTCGGAAAGTATGACCAAGAGTCACCAGAACTGTAAGTCACATTGGGTTTTTTTCTTCATAGTTTGCCCATAAAACACAGCTTGCTGGGTTCCTCAATAAGTAGTTGAAAATACAAATTCATCTTGTGTGCAGATATGCTCTGAGAACAGTATTTGCGCTTTGCAAGAAAGCTCACAGGTTACCATGCTTGTCTCACTGAAACCTGCTGCTCATCTTTCCAGAGGGTCTGATTTTTGTTGTAATTAAAACTAGACTTGGATGGTAGAGAGGAGAATCGCTGTCTCTCTAAGGGATAAAGGATCAGCCGAAGATTCGAAAAGCTGAGTTAGGCAGTATTAGCCTGGTGAGAAGTGCATTTACTGGTGGTGTTACCCTTCTGGTGTGCTGTTGGGCTCAGCAGAAAGAGCAGCTCTAAAGAGTAATAGGAAGAGCTTGTTGCAGTGTGTTTTTTGATGTCTGTCTTCTGCTACCGAATAACAACTGTCTTCCCCACCCAAAACAGATCTGCGAGGAGACTTTCTAAAAGGGATGTTCATTATACAAATAGTATATACTGCCAGGAACAGCTTCTTCTGGTTATTCTTATGCCTATGTGAACTGCCTGGTTTAGCCATTCTGAATGTGAAGTACCCAAATTATTCCGGGATCAGAGATCAGATCCAAGATCTGCTCCCCCTTTTCAGCAGGCCACACAGTTACCCTTCCCCTCTCTCACATAAGGTGTCTTAAGATTATTGGATTGAAATCTTCAGCTTCTGTCCTCGGAGTTGGCACTGTGGCTGGAGACAGCATGGTGCACTAATGTGCAGATGACATTCCCCCCCTTGGCTGGTACAGCCACTGAGCTGGTGTGTGGCAGAGTTCTCAGCAGCACATTGCTAAAACGTCTGCTGCCGCTGCTCTTTTTTATAAAAACAAAGTAAAGCTCCTCGGCTGGAGTCCACAAGCTAAAAAAAAAAACACCCCACCTTGTAGTTAGTATGATCACGGTCTCTGTCCTCAGCAAAAAGCCCGTGATTTCAGTCTTGTCTGTAGGGAATTGCCCACCAAACAGACGTACAGAAAGTATGTCTGTACTTCCCAGAGAAAAGCAGCGGCAAAGAATAACTGTCTGACCTTAAGGGAGAACGGGAATATGCGTTAGCTCCAATGGCAAGGATTCAGGACAGTTTTGAGTTGAAATGTTACTTGAAAGAATGTTTTGGCAGTGATTAAAGTTGTGTGCTGTAGAACAGTGCTGGTATGAGTCATCCTGTTTCCAGAGCTGCTGGGAATGTATTTGTTAAAACTGTTTCTTAGGCAATGTGTTCGTGTTTTTAACAGTGAAAAGGAATTAGTGATATTCGTAGACAGGATGTCCGTATCCTATGCTGGGCTATCGAGGGTCATCCTGAGAAGTCAGGGGATATGCTGCACTGTCGTTTTTGAATCGCTGAGTTGCGTTTCGAAGAATGGGACCACACCAGAGAGGGAATGAAAGAGAGCTGGCAATCTCTGTGATAAGAGGAGGGAGAGAGCATCTTTGTTGAGTATCCCAGTCTAGTTAATTAAATGGACCACTGAGCTGGAACTTGTCCATGTGAAGATTTCTGGAGAGTTTCTAGTACCCATCTTGACCAGGCATTGACTGAGGTTGCTCCTCGCTCTGCCAAGTCAGTTCATCTCATGTAGTGCAGACTGTACGTCTAGATGCCATTTGTGCCTACTGAAAAGGGCCGTGTCCTACAACCTTCTTCTGCAAGGCGTGAGGACTGATCAATAAGCAGAATGAAGGCAAGGGAAAGTCTAGAGGGGTGAGCTATACCAGTAAAAGTGCTCAAGGCACTGTGCACCGCACCGGTTATAAATATCTAGGATCAAACTCTTCCACAGTGTTATGATGGCACAGGATCGGCATGGATGAGCTTTGCTTTTTGAAGCACAGGACCAAAGTCTGTCCTGTGATAAGTGCTGATGCCCACAACAGAACCATCAGTTTACATTGGCAGCAAATTTGACCCCTTTGGTTTTTCCACGATAAATACTTCCTGTAAGGACAGTCAGCTTCTTACCAACTCAGAGAACAACCACAAAGGCAAAGTGACAGCAACCTGTGATTTGAGAAAACACACATAAGCCCTCTGAATAGGAAATCCCGAGGTTTCATAATGTGTGCCATCAAGATGTTGTCTAATGCACAGGATACCCAAGAAGGTATATGGCTTATACACAACCTACTAGTTCTTCCTAGCATGTAACCATACAGAACTTACATAGTTCTTCTTGGCCATGTTCATTTATACATGGAAATACCACCTCAAAATTCATGTTCAGCACGCTTGTATTTATTAAACAATGATTTTTATTAGAAATATGCTATGTATAGAGTAGACATTCATGCAGTAATACAGTCATTGATTCTGACAGTGCCAAGCATTTAGTGTTGCATAGGAAATAGGTGAAAGAAACTTAAGTTTGAAGAGAGAGAGAGGGGGGAAAAAGACTCAAATGAATCTCTTGGGTAGAAGCAGAACTCCTTCCTTTTTCTTCCTTCTAATTTAGCGATAAATCATGCTTATTGCAGTTTTACTGTACTGCAGGGTGGATTTTTTTTTTTTTTTTTTTTTTT
>Ga0065711_1029681_pt1 | contig 35235 bp, 29 predicted proteins | sample Hoacrofraction12_FD_59098 | JGI IMG/M metagenome (GOLD analysis project Ga0065711, IMG submission 59098) | Hoatzin crop microbial communities from Cojedes, Venezuela - Epithelial fraction 12 v2 (version 2) | ecosystem: Host-associated > Birds > Digestive system > Esophagus > Crop | place... | reverse complement strand
GTCCCTCTCCGCAGAGCTGCTCTCCAGCAGGTCCACCCCAAGCCTGTACTGGTGCATGAGGTTGTTCCTCCCCAGGTGCAGGACCCTGCACTTGCCCTTGTTGAACCTGAGGAGCAAAGTTTGCAAAATCCAGTGCTGCAGCAGGAGCCAAGAGCCAGGATGCAGGCAGGCAGCAGAGGGATAATCCTGCCTGGTTTGGGGGTACAGATTTATTTCAGCAAAGCACCAAAGCAGCAGCGAGTAAGGATACCCCAGGCGAGGACCGATGGGTGCTGGGGCCCCGCAGCCGGGCGAATCCGCGTCCTGTGACATCTTGCCCTGTCAAGTGCAATTACTGTAATCTTCCACAGCCTCTCAAAATACGGATCCCAGCTTAGAAACCGGGCATCCGCAGCATGAAAGCTGCCTTTGTGCCCGGGCAGAGCCTGGGCGCGAGCCAGCCGTTAGGTGCACGAAGAAAATGAGTCCTCCACGTGCTACGAGAAGGGAGGAAAAGCAAGCTTTCCCGCTTGGCCCCGCTGCAGACAGGCTGGATTTCCCCCACGTCTCCCAGCAGCGGCTGCCGAGGGGCCGGGAGCTGCACAGCCGCACATCCCGCCGTGAGTAACAGTGCCGGTCCCGCACCCCGGGTGAGAAGGGCACAGCCGACACGTCGGACCATGGGAGCAGCTCACGGCAAAAAGGTAACGGGGCAGTTATATCCAGGGCTGCTGAAGCGATGGCAGGACGATGGAGAAGGCACCATCTGCTCACGTGTTGTTTGTTTTGCCCTGTGCATGCTAAGAGGGCTGATGGCAGCGAGGGATTAGAGGGAAGGGACCCGATCCTGGGTTCAAGTGTCACTTGTCAGGGCTGGATTAAGTAATTCCACCTGATGGGCTCAGCATCGGAGCCTGACGGGGCTTTCAGGACAGTGAGGAGGGGATCAGAGCATTGCATTAGGACGAGCTAAGTTTGGGTTTCTGGGGAGAAACGCCGGGCTTGCCCCGAGCACATCCAGCAGCCTGCAGGCTGTCTCCCACAGATGCAGTGCAGAGTGAGCCCCAGGTACTTCTTGGCCTGTGAATTGCTGCCAGCTCCCTCCAGGACAGGGAGGAGCTGGACCAGGTCCCATGGCACCCACTCACCTCTGCCACTCCTCCAAATCCCCCAGGGAGAGCACCCAAACAGCTCTGAAAGGAACGGGGCTTTCAGGATTCAGAGTCAGAGCCACATGAAGGCAGCTAAGAGATGGTTGTGCTGAGGATGCTGTTGGATGTCGTTTTGCTCTCATGTCTGACGACATCAGTGCCTAGAGATGCATCACCACTACTCAGTTGCAAAGCCCTCATCTGGTATTAGGCTTCTTGAACTTGTCTCCCAGGTTTCTAAGAGAAATGCCCCCATGCACCACACCAGGTCAGTAACTTCTACTGCAATAGGGACAGCTGTGACCCTCTGCCCCAGGAGGGACCCTGCATGCTCAGCTGAGCATGGCCTCTGTAGCCCTCAGGTATGTGAGCGCATCCAAACCAGATGCCTTGCAGAAGTTTGCAAATCTGCTGGGCTTACTTCCAAAACCAGAGCTAGACACTCTTGCAGGAGAAACATTCATAAAAGCAACTCACTGGGCAGGGCTACCAACACCCAGAAGGAAAATTTGGGCCGATATAGGATAAGCAAACATTTACCATCTTCCTCGACCTCAGAGAGATGCCAGGTACAGGAGGAGATGCCCCCAGTCAGCCCCCCGCTCCTCTGATGCCCACCCAAGGTGCCAATGCCACGCTGGCTCCTGCACACAGAGCAGCCACGGTGGATCCCGGGGCTCAGGGCTACGACAGCACACCCGGGAGGAGCCGCACTCTGCCCGCAGCTAATCCCCAGACCTTTGCTCACGTGGCTGTGACCTTCAGGCCTCAGCTCATTTGTACTGGCATTACTGAAAGCAGGGAAATAAGCTGGTTAGGTCAGGCTTGGCTCAGCGCCACACAGTTCAGCCCTGCTGCATTGAAAGCGATCTATGCCGGCCTCCCGACCCCCAGACCAGACAGCTTTTGGACGGCTTTCCCCATTGCTCCCTCTTTCCGAAACACCACGATCCCAGCACTGAATGGCCTGGCTTTGCATCGCTCCCAGGAGCTCAGGCTCTCCCACTGCGCCAGCTCGCTCTCAGCTTGCTGGCAGCCCCAAAAACCTCTGAGACAGATTTACTTTTGTGGGCACCAAAAGGTCAGATCTCACTCCTGCTTCAGCCTCCCAAACGTTGCCCGGGTTGACAAAATCCTGTGCCACCGCCCGGCTGGCACCAGCCAGGGACGTCTGCGGCAGCTCCTGGGTCAGAGCTTTACCCTTGGGCTGAAGCTGATGGGGAATGGAAAATACATGGCTCCTTCTGCTGCATTTCCAGGGTGGGCATGAACAGTGGGCTCCAGCCCTCCCTAAGGACCAGGCTGGGTCCAGGTGGTGGGCAGGAAAGTTCTCCTTCCCCCAGCCCTTGTAGAACCAGCTGGGCTCAGGGCATGGGGCAGGCCAGGGCCTCTGCCAGGCACGACCCTATCCACCAGCAGCAGCCCAGAGGGGACCCGCACAGGAGCTTGGAGCAGCAGGAAGGCTCAGCATCCCTCGCCAACACTGCCTGCATTAGCAGTCTCAGCTGCACCCCTTTTAAATTTAGACCAGAGCAGCACTCCAAGGGGATTACAGTAGTGGATTGTGGAGTGCAAGGCAATCCCCAGCTCCACAACAAAAGGGACCGGAAAGGCTGCCAGTGGGGCTCCAAGGACATTTCTACTTTCAAAGGCTGCAGCTGCTCCCAGAAAACCTGTTCTGGCATCACCCCTGTCCCGTGGGTACCAGCTGACAGCAGGGCTCCAGCAGGACACAGTCCCTGGCCGGGGTACCCTGCACTGCAAGGCAAGGGCCTCCCCGGGGGCTGCTTCAGGGGTGCTGCAGAGCCCAGGCAGATTCCCTGGCGATTCCTCTGCTCTGCAGAGCACCAGGCTGGTGCAGCAAACATCGCTCGCACCGCAGAAAACCGCCTTGGAGTAACCCTGCAAAGCGCAGTCTCCCCAGGGCACCCGGGCAGATGCTCCCGGACCCCCAGGCAGCGGAGGAGCTTGTTTCCAGGCTCCTGCACCTCTGCTGCTTCTCTCCCCAGTTTCTCAAGGCAGGGTTTGCATAGCCGCTGTTTCCCCAGGGAAAGTTTGCTGTCCCCAAATTCCCAAGAGTGTCAGTTTACACTACTGTCAGATGAGCTGAGATTAGCCTTGCTGCTGAGCGGGGAGCTTTGCTCTGCCGCTGGTTTAAAGCAACAAGAGGCAGCATGCCAGCGCCAGGGAGAGAGGTTCCTCTTGTTCAGGCAAACCGCACTACCTGGCTGCCCATGCTGAAAAATGGGGCTTGGAGAGCATACTTTAAAACTCCTCCATCTGAGCGTTGCAGAGGGACATGGCTAGCATTTCTGGGGGCTGCAGGTGCAGTGACTGAGTTGGGAAGACCATGCAGCAGCACTGCTCTCTGTCCCAGCCCACCATGTTGTCATCCACCCTGTATGAAAATCCCATAAAAACCTAAACAGTGGCCACATCTCCCCAGCACTGCCCTTGCACATTCGTCACCAGCAGCTGTTCTCCCCCCACATCACGCAGAGCTTTCTCTAAGATTTTCAGGACATGGTTTAGCAGGCATGGTGGTGATCGGTTAATGGTTGGACTTGGTGATCTCAGAGGTTTTTTCCAACCTGAATGATTCTATGATTACAAGGCATTTTATCTACCCAAGGGACTTTTCCCCACAAACACAACTCACCCCACCGGTGAGGGTGTCCCCACAACCCAGCCAGAGGAGTGAACTCTGTGCAGGCTGGGGCACAGGTGAAGACACAAGGGACATCCTCTGATCTTTTATCCACCCTTCTTTTCATGGCTCAAGGGAGGTGGCCCAGGGCACGCACTGTGCCCACCAGCCGTCCCAGCACGGCTGGCCCAGAGCAGAGCCCTACTTCAGACCAACTTCAGCTTCTGCCAAGCTACTCCACCAACATGCTTAACTGCACTCCATGGAGTTTTCTCACCAGTGATCATACACATTGTTCAGACAATAACAGAGATGAAGGTTACAAAAAAATCAACGCTTTCACTCCAGAATAAACAGCACATCCTAAAAAAATTCCTCTGCAAAAGGGTGGAAGGGGGAATAATTCTCTTGCTCTACCCCCCATCAGCAGGAGGCAGCTCTCAAACAGATAGATAAGTGCCTCTGCCCTTCCAGAAACTCTGCCATGGGTAATAGCAGGGTCATGTTCCTACTAAGCACCTGTGTAGAAGTCAGTCCTCTTTTCTGTCAAGAGAATGTTCTCGGTCTTAAAAAGGCATCTGTCTGCTGCTGTCACAGGGCAGGGATCAAGCAAGATAAAAGTTGTGATTTTCAAAGTTTTCCACCCATCCTGCCGGAGGCAGGAAGCAGCAGTTGGATTTTCCCAGCATCACTTCATGCTGAGCAGGGACTCCCTTCCCCAGACCCCTCACACAGGTGAACACTCGAAAGCAGACACCCCTGCTGTGGGACTAACCCTGACAGTTCTGCTCCACATGCATGTATCCTGCGTGGCATCGCCCCAGCACTAGGGCCACACGTGCAGGGTGACTCCAGCTACAGCAGCATCCACCATGCTCAGCACTGTCACTTCTCTTGACTACCACCAGCTGCAAAAAACATGGTCCAACAGGGAGCAGAACTCCCAAATGCCAAGGAAATTTTTAAAGGGAAATTTTCAAAGGGGTATATTATTAAATGAAAGATCCAGATTGACCAAGAAGATGCTTCTTGCCATTCAAGAGCTTAGTAACTCTTATTCCAACTACAAAAAGCCTGTGCCCTTGTTTTGGAAAGCACAGAAGTGAGGCAAACAAGGTGAGCTGTGCCTGGCAGAGGAGAGGGTTATACTGAGAAAGAAAAGGGCTGTTTCATGCTGATGCAGCACAGCACAGGGAAGAAACTGCCATGAAGAGACCAGTACGATTGCTGTCCTTGCACAGGGACACCAACCACATGAGGCCAAAGGAAGCAGCCCCAGGACTTGTCATCACCAGCATCTTCACTTCAGCTACCAGCACGTGCAGCAGTTGGAATCAAAACCACTTTAAGAACAATATGAGGAATAAGACCCATATTGCTGCCAGAAGGGATGGAAGAGCTCAACCACACAAAGACAGAGAGACATGAACCACAGCAGCTTGTGACACCCAGGACAGACTCCGTGGTCCCTCTCACATGAGGGGACACTATAAGGACGCAGCCCTCTGAGGCCATGGGCTCATGCTCCATCATCCTCCATCATGCTCCACAGACCAACAGGCACAGTGGGATTTTCCTGGCTCTGCCTGACAGCTGTTTCAGCAAGCCGGTAGCCAGTGTCCCTGCCAGCTCTTTCAAAGCATCCCTGTGCTCGGGCAGCACAAGACCCTGTGAGGGACCCTGCCCGCTCTGCCACTGGAGCAGTGGCTGTCCCCCCTTGCCAGCCGGGGCTGCCACTCTGCCTTCAGCAAGAGGGGCTGTGGGTGCCAAGGCCCATGAGCAGAACAAGTCCCACCGACAGTCACTGAATGTCACCAGTTGTTTGGTGGCACTAGTCCTGGGAGCAAATCCAAAAATCAGACAGCAACTAGGAACCACAGTGTTTCAACGTCCTGGAGCATGGCACTGCTCAGGGAGAGGGGTTTGCCGTGTGCAGCCTGCAGCAAGCCTTGGTTGAAAGGCACAGGAACAAGAGCTGATGACTTTGCACACCAGGAAAGTCCCTAAGTGCCTCATGAGAGCAGGAAGATCATTGATGAAAAGCCCATTTCTGGACAAAACTAGAACACACCCAGAAAATGACAGCTCAGGCTCATGAGACAGCAAACACTTGTAAATCCTCTCTTCTGTCTGACACAGCACAGCCCAGAGTGGGAGAGCTGGGCCAGGGCTGGTCCCTAAAGCTCCACAGAAGCCCTCTAAGGTGACTTTACCCTGCCTCTTCCTACCTTCCTCTTCTTCAAACCCATTAAAGTCCCACAGGTCATGACATGTGGGGACCCTGATTCAGCAGATGCACTACTCCAGGCTTCAAAGAAAGGAAAACAAAATACTGTAGCATCTCAGCCCTTAGAAGCCAAACTCATTACAGTGGGTTGCTCTAGCTGCTGGAAAGAGATCACAGCTTTACTTCTTACCTCTCCATCCCAAGTCCCCAGACACAGCTCCAATACCTAGTGCAACCCACTCCCTGCCTTCAGGGAACCTGATATTTGGTCCTGAGAGGCCTTATATGGGCTCAGTGCAAGCAGGGAACTAATTTGGACACAGCTGCCCCAGTTTAAGGCTCTGCCTTCCCCAGCCTTCACTGCTGCTTCTGCAGCTGTGCTCAATCACAGAATCACAGAATGTTCGGGGTTGGAAGGGACCTCTGTGGGTCACCCAGTCCAAACACCTGCCAAAGCAGGGTCACCCAGAGCATGCTGCACAGGATCGTGTCCAGGAGGGTCTTGAATATCTCCAGAGAAGGAGACTCCACAACCTCCCTGGGCAGCCTGTTCCGGTGCTCCGTCACCCTCAGAGTGAAGAAGTTCTTCCTCATGTTCAGCTGGAACTTCCTCTGCTTCAGTTTGTGCCCATCGCCCCTTGTCCTGTCTCTGGGCACCACTGAAAAGAGTCTGGCCCCATCCTCCTGACACCCACCCATCAACAGCCTACGTGCTGCACCCTTCCTCACGGTGCAAAACCAGTTCCCACGACATCCGTACTGGCTGCCTAGACAGCTAACTTTGCCCTGAAGCAGCACAGGGGTGCACGCACAAGCGCAGGACATGCAGCCCCCATGCCAGTGAGGCAACAGAGCACATCTCAGCAGTCTGTGCATGAGAAGCTGTGATACAGGGGTTTGATCCACGGGTGAAGATGCTGGGGAGGAGGCAGAGGAGTGTGCTGCCAGGCCCTCCGGAGGAAGGGCAGAGGCTGGCTGGCATTAGCCAAGGCTGCCTGCAGCATCCAGGGCTGCAAGGCAGCCATGGAAGTGAGCTCAGACTGAAGGGAGGTGCTGATGCGCTTGTGGGGAGACCAGGAAAACCACTGCATGGGAAAGGCAGCAGCTGCCAGGTCTGGGATGGCTCAGCAGTCCTCAAATAAAAATGGATTAAAGCAATTAAAGGCTCAACTGCTTCACTGCTTTGCTCTGCTCCTCGGGGGCTTGTTCGAGTGGTGCCTGCTGGCTCCTCACAAACCCAGCCATAACAGGGACGCTTCGCCTCTTCCTCGCAGCCTGCTCCGTTTGCAGCCCGTGGTGACGGCCAGCCTGGGGGTTGGCTTCTCATCCCAGATAACAGCCAAACCTCCTCCCTTTCGGCCCCTTCTCTTTGGGGTCCTTTCCTCACAGGACCCATCCAGCTGCTGCTGGCACATGCTGCCCGCAGGGAACAGACCACCCTGCTCTGCCTTGCCAGCCTGCTACTGGCAGGGCCTGGGGCTGCTGGGGTGTTTCTGCCCTTATTTTTCACAAATCCCATTTTTCCAAGCTAAGGACCAGTTCTGGTAACCTTAGCCAAGTAAAGAGCACAACAAGGTGGTGTCAGCAGAGCAGGTTTCCGATGGCAGCACTATCCCCGGCCCCTGACATAAAGTCCCTAGCTGTGAAACAGAGTAACGATGCCGCTGCAGCCCTGTGGCTCTTGGATGGCACGACACAGTGCCAGAAATAAATATTGTCCCTGTTATTCATGTGGCGTAAGCCTCCGTTTTTGCAAAATGCCATTCTTCAAGGCAATTTAGAGTGTCTTAATGGCCCCTCTGCAGCATGACAGCAGTTCACCTCAAAAAAGCTGGAGCCCTTTTGTGCCAGTGACTGACGCTCTTCCCGTGCAGCCAGCAGCATCCCCAGAAACAGTGATACACACTATCATCAGTGGTACCACACCTCCAGCACAGGGCAAAAATGCGCTCCTGATACAGGTAAAAAATTGTTTATCCATAGCAACAGCATAACCACTGCTAACGACATTGAGGTGGGCGATGCAGGTATTGCCAACAGACAGCAGGGCAAGAATTTGGCTTTGTCCTGGCACGCAGCAGTGTTACGTGTTCTGCGCATTGCAGGGGACCAGACTAAAAAGCACTGAACTGCGGGCAAGGATTTCCTTAGGACCAAGGGAGAACAGCAGATCCATCGGCACCACGCCGATGGATGGATGCGCTGCTCCAGTTTGTGCTGGGGAGCTGCCGAGAGCCTCCCTGTGCCCTTTGCTGCGGGATGATGGGCTTCACGGTCAGCTTGAACGGCTGACAAATCTCATTTTGTGCAACGGCTGCCGCAAGGCTGAGCCCTGTCACTGATTGCTCTCATTAATCTGTAGGAAGTTTTCCGCAAAGCTCTGGTGCGCTGCGGGGCCCCGTGCAGCCGGGGAGCATCATTTGCTCGGCTTCAGCAGGGAGTTCGGCGAGGGTCCCTGCCCCAGGGCTGGCGGCTCCAACAAGATCCCCTCCCCATGCTGCTGCTGCTCTGCTTTAGCTTTTTTTGCACTTTATTCTGGCCAGTCTGTGAAATCGGACTTGCTTTGCCAGCTTTCATGGCTGCAGGAGGGCTGTGCGTGCCTTCTGGGGCCAGCGCTGCCATGAGGATTTGGGAGGAGAGTGGCATTGGTGACAAAGACAGGCAGAGGTCAGCGCAGCGCTCTTCTGTGTCAAATTGTGTTTCTTTATGAATAAAATAACACTAAGCACTATCGAAAGCATTTGCAATTTTCCACTTGACTAGACAGCAAAGTGGCCACCTGGCTGGTGCTCCCTGAGAGCAGCACGGGAGCTGCGGTAACGTGAGTCTGGCCCTGAACCCAGACTGAGAGCCCAGCCTCCTTCTGCAAGCCTAAATTTACAAATTGCTGTTGTCAAAAAATCTCCGATTGCGGGTCGCCCTCGTGAGAGTGGCCACAAGCATCCATCCTCAGCTCCGCCTTAGCCCAAGAAAGGCTGCAGACTTGCAGAGGTCAAAAGACCGGTAATGAAATGTTACACCCATAACTTGATATTTCTTAAGAGTCCTTTGCAATACGATAGCGAAATCAGCTACGGTTGTGGCCAGGGACCAAGAGTAATACAAGCTCACAGCTCCACTTGAAAAACCTGCTCACCCCGGGGCAGGTGTGTGTGCACGGCTGGACAAGGGCGGCAGAGGGGCGGGCAGCCCAGGACAGGCAGCGATGGGGCTGGGCTGGAGCAGGCACTGGATGCTGTGGGGGTTCAGAGACCCTGCTGAGACCCCTTCCTGCGACAAGGGCAGCGCCGTGGCAGCAGATTTCATAGCTGCTGGCTCAGGAGTGTCGGGGTGTGCCTGGACACTGACTCCTGGGTGCCTGCCAGTCCCAATTGCAAAACCTGCCAAAATAACAGTGTCCTATAACAAGCTGGGAGCAGAAATGGAATGTGCACAGTCAAGCTCCCTGTCGGGAAGTAACCCTTCCAAACCCAGCATCGCTCTTCCCCAGCAAGAGAGAGGAACCCTCAGTAGCAGACCCGATAGCCAGCTACGTCATGACCGCCACTGGGAAGGCACAGCCCAGTCTGCCAGCTCCGGAGGGAGGGTGTTGTTATACCATCTTTTCTAGCCCTCAGAAAATTTTGGAAATTCATCCAAACTGCAGCACTTCCTCCGGCCGAGGCCAGAGGGGAATGAGCAGCGCTATCAGGCATTGGGGCATGCTGCTGATTTACTCTGTGTTTCTCCTCAGCAAGAAAATGGTGCCATCTCGGCAAACATGTGCACCAGCTTGCTGAATCAAATCAGCCTCCACACCTCACATGGCAAGATTTCGCAGCAAAACAATCGAGCTGACAGATTTTTGTGCATTTACATCACAGATGGGAAAAAGTCTTACTAATCCTCAAAAGTTTCTTCCAGAGGATGATTTCACTGAGGTCTCTGGATCAGTCCCAGCTGCTGGAAATGAGCACAGATAGACCAGAATTCAGCAATAACACATGAGATATAGGCAACAGACTAGATGGTATCTCAGGATCCAGGTGCATGTAAGACACATTTTCATACAGAGCACCAGGAGCAGCAAGAGGGTATTTGGGGCTAATCGAAAGTAGTGGGCGAGTACAATTTGGCTAACCTCTAAATCGCATATTTTGTGGCTTCATCACACACAGAACTGCTGGCTTCGATCTGCCAACCATCAATGCCTTGTTTCAGGTTGTGACAACTCCTTTCAAAGCCTCTGGGTTAAGAAATAAGACTATTTTAATCAATGGATAGACTCATTCGCTAAACAGCAATGTGAGCAACTGCTACAGCAACTTATTGGCAAAGCACCTTTCTCTGAGCCCATCTACTCCCAAATAGGTTGGGCACCTTCCAGCCCTGCTAAAGGTGCCTCCTTCCCAAAACCACGTCTGCTGGAAAGTCACATCAGCTCTCAGCCTGAGTGGCATTTCACCTGCTTTAATACCTCTTGATCACCGTGATGTGACTGCAGCAATTTCTTGCCTAATTTATTAGCTCAGGCTTTGGCTGTAGTGCAATAGAGACATTACAACACTGCACCTTAATGGCACCTGTATTGATCTGAACCTGCCTGAAGCCATCCTCCTCACCCTTTGCGTGGCTCACGTTCTGACCACACTGATGGCTCCTTTCCCTAACCACTTTCATCAGAGCACAAACATGGTCCAAAATTACCAGCTAGCAATTTTTCTGCAAGTGAATATTAGAGTACCCACGTGTAGGACAAGTACCGCTGATTAATGGTTTATACAGGGAGGCTGGCTTCAAGCTGCGGTAGGAGCATTGCACTCGCCGAGCGGGGAGCCATGGAGGAGGATACTTGCTTAGAGCTGGTGGTTCAAAGCAGCCTACACCTGCCAAACTGCCTCCAGATATTTGCTGCAGGAGCTCTTTGCTGTGCATCGCAGTCAGGCCCAGGAACGGTCCTGCTGGGATATAATGATGCCCAGGATGTTTGGGAGTAACACAGAACAGCAGAAGTACAACATGAGACTACTTCCTATTTATACCTTACATTTCTTTGTTGCATTTAACCCCCTCAGAGTTCTGTCCCCTGCTTTGTCCCATGAGGAGCAAGCAAAAGTCTCTATCATCTGGGCAATCATTAACTTCCCTCTGTGAGCTGTGTGCAGGAAGCCGTCCTGCTCTGCAAACGCGTTAATGGCTCGAGTGGCAATTAGCAGGACTGTGTTTCCAGCCACCCCGTGCCACAGAGGTGACAGGGTATCGGGGACCAGGCAGAGCTCTGACCAGCCTACACGTCCCCTGCCCTTGGCTTTGCCACCGCCAAGGTCACCAACTAAGCACAAGCTCTTAGGTTATAGCAGGATTGCATGAAGGTTGTGTTGGAGGCCAGGACACACAGAGCAGGACGGAGGGCTGGGCTGCCAAGTCGGGTCCCCACCATCGCAGGCAGCTCCTCAGCCAATGTCCAGCATTAACTCAGTGGAGGAAATGTTTAACCAGCCTCCAAGGCCTCCCTGCAGTGGGAGGTGAAACGCTGCCTGCCTTCAAGTCCCCAGTGACTTCAGCGGGGCCAGAATTTTGTCAGCAGATCTGGAGCCCAGGCACGACTGGCAGTGACGCTGCACTCCCAACCCGTGCTGAGAGTGGAGATCTAACAAAGATACAGGCAGGGCCAGGCAGAGCTGTCGGCTCTGTAATTCACAGCTTGCGTAGAGGCTGCTCGGCGCTGCGGCCGGGCGGACAGCAAGCCTGTCTCGGCAGCAGCGTTATCTCACTGTCATTGCACTCATGTCAGGCTGGCTGCATTACACAACCACGGAAATGCCGTGCTGGGTACTCCTTGACGTGTCTGAGGCTTTTTAATACACAGGAGACATGTTTGCACAGGAAAGATCCTGGTGCCGCAGCAATTGGCTAGAGAAAGGAGAGCCAGCAGCCAACATCGCTAGCAAAGTAACTCAGCAGCCAGAAGTCAATCTAATGTACAGCCCCAGTAACAAGGACCCAGCTGTGGGCTCCCCCAGTGCCATCTTCCCCTTCCCAGCGCTCCTCAATTACCTGTACAGCCACCCATCTGTGATGCCCCGGGCACGCATTCAGCACAGCGTTATTTTCTCTTTATGTGCACATTGAATGAAAAGACCACATCACTCCCCCAGCAGGGCAGAGTCAAAGTCCCAAGAAATGAGCCCTCTGTGACCACACAAGCCAAAGAGCCATGCCGGAGCCACTCAGCTCTTCTGCCAGCTCCTGGCATGGGGACTCCCCTGGGCTCGCTGCTCTGGGGGTGACACCTCCCAGCAAGAACCCCGCCTGCAAAACCCCCGCAGCATTCACAGCAACACAGGGCACAGGAGACGCAAGGAGTGGTGCTGGGCTGAGCTCCCCGTGTCGCCTTCTCCTGGGACACGAAGCCACTTCATAAGAAACACGGGGGCAGCTGGTGAATGACGCAACTCCTTGTCTGCAGGAGCCACTCCAGATAAATACCTCCAAGCAATCAACCGCCTTCACACAGTAACCTTCAGGGAGCTATGGGGGAATACAAAGGCTTTCTCTTAAGCCCAAAGACTCAGAAGCACAGGGCAAGATCACTTACTAATTTAGATAGCAAAAAGAATTGTTGTGCAAGGCACCAGGGCGTATCAGACACAAATACGTCCAGAAAATTTAGCTTGCCTTTTCCGAATTTTTTTTTACTCAGTTGAAAGCAGGTGCTGATGGATCACAGCCCTTTTCCACTCCCGCATTACCAGCCATAACCACCCTTACTCAGAACCTCAAAGTGGGTTTAAATTGATGCTCTTTTCCCCCTTTGACACATCTCCAGTGAACTCACAGACCCGAAGCTCAACACTAGGTGCAGAGCTTTAGCCTGTTCAAAGGCATCCCAAGAGTAGTAGTGCAGAGGCGCATCCATGTTTTTTTCAGTTGAAATTGAGCCAAATGGTTTTTTGCAGCATGTAATGAGCAGCCGGGCTATGGGGCAATGGGTGATGTGAGAAGAATCTGCACGGCCACAAAAAGCTCACGGGGCACACGTGGGCTGCGAAGCAGGTTGCAGTTTGAGCCGACAAACTGCACAGCCTCCCCACTTAAAGCCCTCTCCTCTGCCACAGCCTTGCTCTAGGGGCAAAAGCTGAACAGGACTTTCAGCACCCTGCCCGTGTCTAACCCACGGCTGGTTGGGCTGGGCTGACCACGCACACAAGCACCCGTGTGCACATACCATACACAAGGGAATGTAGACCAGCCTGCTCTCATCTCCTGCACTTGATGCTCCACATCAGTTAAATTTAACCGCTCCTGGTCAGAAGGTAAAAATAAACAAAATTAATAACCTTTCAACAAGAGTAGCAAATGACCGGCAACTCCTCCTATGTTTCATCTCCTGTAACAGAGTACCTGTGTGGTCCTTTCCCATTTCTCTCTCTTTTCTTCCAGAAAGAATATTCCCTTCAGCCCAAGTGTCCGAGCGGAAGCAGGAAGCCTGGGAGCCACGGCTCGGGTGAGTGTGGCAGCCGGCGCTGCCCCACGGAGGGATTTGCCCAGCAAGCTGGGAGAGGCTGGGGCTTCTGCGCACACCCGGCACTGCTGAGCCCTTGGCTGGGAAACACGGCCGGGCTGGGGGATACAATGCTGGGATGTGGAGAGGAGTGAAATGTGGAGAGGTGAATAGAAGTGAATAAGCATGCCCGTGCCCACAGCAGCCTGGCCCCTTTCTGCAGTCGTTCACGGGGACGGGATCATCAGACCAGGACGTGGCTGTGCCAGTGCGTGCACCCATGGGTGCAGGGGCACAGGGATGTGGCTGGTACCTGCACTGTGGTTGTGGTGCCCCCCAGCTTCCCTTATCCCCTTCCCTCTGGGGGGAAATGGTTTTGCTCTATCCCTGCTCATCTCCTGGGACCAAAACACTGGTCATCTGCAGGCTGGCATGGGGCGGCCCGGGCAGAGCCAGACCACAGCATCCACCTAAGAGCCAAAGGAGCTGCTGGAGTGGTTTAACTCCTTCTCCTCCCTCAGCTTTGCAGCCTCTGGTTTCCCAGGCCGTGGCAATTCAGGTACCTCGACCACAGCAAAAATGGGGACAAGAGGCTCAATCCAGGCAGGGGCTGCATCTCAGCAGGATGAGACCCAGGGCAGTGGGAGCCCAGGGCAGCGATGCAGTGGCATCACACAGCCCTGGTGCCACCAGGATGCCCATGGCCCCGGTGCAGGGACTGCTTCTCCCTCCTGCAGCCCTTACCCATGGGGTGAAGCAGCTGCTCCCCTGGGACTGTGCAGCAGTTGGTAGATAACGGGGTGTTGCAACACGCCGGGGAATAATCACGATAACTCGAGCGGTTGCCCTGGTGCCGGGCTTGGCTGTTGCAGTGGTTGCTAAAGAGAGTGGGCGTGCAGCTTCCTCTGGGGCGATCTGATTTCTCCAGGAGCATGGTTAAGGCACACTTAGGAGAAATCGTCCTCCGTGGAGCAGGGACGCGACCTCTCCACTGGCAGCAGCGGCCGTGCTGAGTGGGCTGCTTGGGCACCTGGGCATGCACGGAGCTGTTTGCTTTGGGGGGAAAAAACAATTAGCTTGTTCCTCCGTCCTGGGAAAACATCGTCTGGCAACGAAGAGCAAAGGCAGCAAGTTTTGGGGGCAGCAGAGAGACCTTTGGGGCCAGCACTGAGGAGCGGGCAAGGCCACCGGCTGCTGCCGGCGGAGATCCAGCTCTCAGTGGGGTCCCTGTGGGGTGACGAGAGCGTCGGGGAGGGAGCACCAGTGCAGCGGCCACCTCCACGTGACCCTCCGTCCCCGCTCCCGCCGGAGAGACCCGGCAGGAGCCAGGCAGATTCGTCGGACCCAGCCAAAACATCATGCAGGCGCGAGCGCAGCCGGGCAGGAGCAGCAGCCTCAGCCCCCACAGCACCATGTCGTGGGGCGCAGGGCAGCCTGTGCTCCCCAGGACCACGCTGCAGAAATCAGGTAAGCGCAGGGACCACTGAGCCACCCCGGGGGGACCCCGCGTCTCTGCCGGGTTCCCCCTGCAGGGATGGGCTGCTGAGCCCCCGGGGGATTAGCATGCACTGCATACCTGTTTACACACAGGTGACTTTGGACCCTGTTTTAAATTTTGTTTGAGATATCATGTTACTTTAATACTTCATTAGCTGGTTGAGAAGCTGCCCTTCTGCTTCTGCCTTTCAGAACAGACCCATATCCTACAAGAAATTCCCCAAGCAAACCCATGCTGCGCTTCAAACCTTCTTCTTGGAGAGGCGTTGGGCTGGACAGGGGGCACTCGCTAATACAATCCCTGCAAGTCAATGCGGGACAATTTTCTCTGTATTCAACAAAATACCTTTGCGCTACCTTAAAACATTCATTAATGATTGATGTGCGTCTCTATCATAGGCAAGCAAATGCACAGAGCAAATATTTGACAAGATGTTAAAAGTAAGTTTGCAATTATCGAGAAAGACTGTAAAGCGTCTGTCGCTGCTTAACCAAACCAAACAAGCCGCTCCACATGCCGCTTGCAAAAGGTACGGGGCTGAAGTCCCTTGGTGATCGCTAAGAGTGGGATCCCAGCCTTGTTATCTTTGCTTATCACAGTCCAAGGTAATTAAATGAAATTGCACACCTAATCCTGCCTGCCTGCAGGTAGAGGGGAACTTGCTGCTGCCTGACTCTACAAGCACTTCCAGCATTAGCCAACACAAAATAGGGTACTGGTAACTTTCACACACCAGACAGCCCAGCTAGCCCCAAACCTGCCAGGATTTTGCTCTTCTGAACACGAGTGCATGAGTGCAAAGCTCAGCAGGTGACAGTGGGTGACAGTGGTGGCACCCAGGGTCCTTCACACTTGGGGGAGATTGCAGCTGGTGGCGTGTGAGCAGCCCGGGCTGTGCCCCTTTAGGCGGGTGCAGCACTGGTGTAAATGGGGGACCCCAGCCCTGCAGGCTGCAGCGCTGGCACGGTGCTCGGCAGGGGTGGACAGGACTGGTGGCACTGGCTGGATGGGGGAGACTGGCTATAATGGTGGGAGAACACCAGCTGTACTGGTGGGGAGCTCAGGCTGTACGGGTGAGCAGCATGGGCTGTAATGGTGGGGAGCACTGGCTATACTGGCAGCAGTCCCATCCCCAGCATGTACCCAGCAGAGAGGCAGGAACAGTGGTGGCATGTGGCAGCGGTGCCAGGAGCTGCAGAGCTGTGTCCCCCTGCCCCATTTTACATTTCCATTACATTTTTATTTCCCTTTCCAATCCCATGACCTCATGGGGTTTTTTCCTGAGCGTCAGGGCTGAGCGAAGGCGAGGGGACCCGGGGAGTGCGTGCTGCTGCCCCGCGGCAGCCACCCGATAGCTGAGAACTGCTTTCCACGACAGCCACATCGAGTTACGTTCACCCTATTGCATTATAAATACCAGAATTTGCCTTGCTTAATTATTTAAAACTATAGATTAAAAGCAGACAAAAGCTCTCTGCCTCCTCTCCGGAGCACGCGTATCATTTATCGGTGATATGGTCGCCTGGTGACAAGCACGGGCGAGCGTGCCAGGTCCATCAGTATGAGACGCTCCTGAGCTGCCGGCACGGCAGGAACCAGAGGAGAGGAAAATCACAGTGAGGATGGGAGCTGGTGCCATCTCACCCAAGGAGGGCAATGATTAGCATCTGGCAGTCTTTGGGCTTGCCATATTATTATTACTATCATCATCATCATCATCATTATTATTATTAACATCATCATCATCCATCACCAGGGCAGTAAGCCACAGCAGTCATTAAGTTAACGAGAAGGAATGACCGGTATTTTGTTGAGGGCTCGGCTGCGTAACCGCGACACGCGGATTAGTTGGGCATTAAGGCCCATTTTGCAGGCTCAGCTGTGGGTACTCGCCCGCCAAAGGGCTTCCAGGCACTGCGAGACTCCCCGCAGGGCAGCACCCATATCTGACCCACCAAAGCTGGCACCCGGGTGACTCGCTCTGCCCTGAAGATACCGGCCATGCAGAAAGTGGCTTCCAAAAGCAAGCTCACGTCTTTGACGTCAAACCACTTGTCCTCTGGGCAGCAGATCCTCTGCTACGCAGTTGCACACCTGAAAGCTGCTCTCGCTGCACAAGGCTTTGGGGCTCCTGCCCCAAGACACCAAACCCAGCTATTCTGTTTCTAAAATACAATTAACTAACATTAGGAAAACCATGCAAATTAGCAAATGCCATGAATTCAAGAATCCAAAACAAAAGGCAAACTTTCAACTTCATTCTTTGTAGGACTTCGCATACAGCATGACCTTTTCTGCCGTTCTGCTCTCACGGCAAAAGCTGTGGGGCCAAACTCCAGCTCCACCTCTGACAGTGGAAATGCATTGATTGAAAGTTCATGCTCTAAAATGAAAAAAAAAAAACCTTCTGGTTAACAGGTAGAAGCGTGGATGTACCGGTGCTTAAAAGGAACAGAGGCAAGTCTAAAGATCCCATGCAGCTCCACCTGCACGTGCAAACCCTCTCAGGGTGTGAGGACAGGCTCGCACCCCTCAGCCTTCCTGAGGCGGAGGGGTGTGAGGGCTGGTGTCCTCATCCTAGGGAAAGGAGGGATTCCCAGGGAGCAGAGGCCATCAAGGGCCATAGCCCAGAAAAGGGAAAGTTCCCCACATGACTGCAGTTAAATGTGTCAGAAACTCACATTATTTCCCAGGCTCAGGTTACTTGTGTAAACAGCTTTAAACTAACGCTGCTGCCCCGAATTTAGTGTGTTGGGTTTGGAGTCTCCTTACCTGTGGGATGTGTATGACCAGCTTTTTTCAGCAGCCCTTCGTTAATGTTGGTTTTTAAAGAAGAGGCATTCATTAATAAATCCCAGGCATCCAGAAAACCAGAGGGTCTTCCCCGTAGCCACAGTTTTAAGTGATCATTTCTGCCCAGGAAATGGTCCCTTGGGTCAGTGGTTTTACAAACCCAGACCCAGGGCTCTGACCCTGGGCATCCTGAGGGTTTTGCCCAGTCTCATCCCTTCTACCAGGTAACAGGGTTTTACAGAAACACAAATGGCAACACCCTCTGAGCTTGGATTCCATTCACAGAACAACACCTTCTGCCCGTTTTTACGTGGATGGCATTTCAGAGAGGCCCATCCTCTGCACAGAAAGGGTTGCCCATCCAGTGTTTTTAGAAAAAACACTTTGGTCATCATCTGCCCCTATTGACAAACCTCTCCTGAGATGCTTTAGTTGGTAAATCAGTTCTCAAATGACACAGACAGCAGAAATAAAAGACTTTAAATGATGTTTGCCTTATAGATTTCAACTAGCTAAACACTGACCTGTGCTGCAGGAGACAGCATCAACAGCTTTGCGAGTTAAGCATGCTGAGAACTGACAGGGCATCGTTGCACGGGGCAGGGCATGCTGCGGAGCGGAGCAGAGCTGCCTATGGCACTGAAAGAAGGGAAACTTGGTTTGCAGCTGGCTTGGAAATGGGCTGAGGGATGCACAGGAGCAGGGTGAGTGGGTTGCAGAGGGGCAGGACATCAAGGAGAGCTTGGCAAGACAAGGGGAGGAGGCATTTCACATGAAAACCTGCAAAACGCTGGTGTCCTGCTGCACCTTCTGTTCTCCTATGCGGTCGCAGGTCGAGGGGTGCTGGGTAGGAGCCCAGACCTCCACCCTACAGCTTTCCAAACCCAACAGCTGTGGATTCATTTTCTTTCCAACCTCTTATGTCTTTCCCCTTGTGAAGAACGGCTGGAGCCATGCAGGCAGCCGTAAGCAGAGCTGCACCCCTCGGGTTACCTGCCCTTCCCAGGGCCGTTAATCCCCTTAACATTCCTGGGGATTATTTCCATCCCGACAGGACGGTGAAGCAGGCTGCCAGCGGCAGCGCGGGAAGCAGCACACAGCGCACAGTCCCGGTGCAGAGGGGCTCACAGGGCAGCCCACCACGGAGAGACAAGTCACTTAATCCTAAATAAATGCTCTGTGAAGGGCATCTCCTCCGAGTGAGGGAAAACTAAAAAGCAGCAGCAGCAAAGGGAAGGGTAGCTCAGCTCCGGCTGTGGCCGAGCCCCCGTGTCCAATGCCTGTCTCTAGGCATGAGCCCGTCCTCCTCCTCCTCCTCTTCTTCTTCCTCTCCAGGAGCAGGCTAAAACCTTTCTCCTTGCACTGGGCTGCACAAAAGCCACTCAGCACCCCAAGCAGTAGACCACATTTTACACTTATAGTAGGGTGTATTTAATGTATTACTTGCAACACTCAGGTTTTCAACGGCACTTCATGTTGCACCAAAACTGCCTGATATCCCATTCCCCAAAGGACTGGGGCTGAGCATAATCAGAAGTGGAAATGTTTTGCCCCAGTATTGCAGACTGATGATTTCATCCCCCAGAAATGAGGGATTTATAAGCATTTCCAGGTGGTCTGGGCAGGAATTTGGGCTTTGCTTTAGGCCAGAGCAGAACAAGATATTAAAATGCCATTTTTCTCCTCCAGCCAATCCCATGCCCAGGGCCAGTAGGGTGGTCAGTCTCTGGGCCATCTCCAACACGCTGAATATTCCCTGTGGGGTCTCCCAGAAAACTGATCAAGACTGGGAGCTCATTTCACTGCTACAGGTGGGAGAGGAGATAATGTCATACGTGAAGTCCAAGTATCTGCCAGTCCTGGCCTCCTCATCCAGGCAGTCTTGCTTTTATTTACAGAAAAGTCATTTGGAAACATACCTTTCCTAGAAAGCCTCAGGCTTCTAGAAATGAGGAAAGGGAAAACATTTAAAAGCACGCAAAAGACTGAGTACGTCAAAGCAAACACAGCTACTTTTTGTAAGCAACACTCCAAAGCAGATCTATTTAAAAGGTCACACTGTCTTTCTGAGTACAGCAGAGGGTATTAAAATGCACACGTATTTTTTTGTTTATAACTTGCCAAGAACAATATAAAAATGTCTAACACCTTTTGCTGATTTATGATGGTGGCCAAGGAGGTGCCAGAGCAGAGCCTTGTTCATTGATCTACAGCTGAATCATGCAAAAACAGACATCCTGCTGTAAATCCACTGCAGAGACCTGGCTTGATTTATACTTCCAGCGCTATAAATAATGACAAAAAGCAGCCTGATAGCAGTCTGTCTCCCCTTGCACAGACATGAATTACATCAGGTCTTGAAGATGATAGATCTACTCCACGAGAAACATTTTGCACCGGGTCCCTATCTGCCAAGCTGCAGGAGAAAGTATGCCCCATGCTCACTCCCAGCATAACCCCAAGCTGTGCTTCAGGCGCAGCAATATTTTTATATTCTCATTTTTCTTTTTCCGCTGAACGCAAATGAAGACATTCCTTGAATTGTTCCAGACTAAGGTCTTCTGAAGGTTTAAAGTGCTATTCTTGTAGTGAGGTTCAAGGCTTCTTCCAGTCCCAGTCAGGGACAAGGTCAGGGCTTGTACCCCAGGGCTGCAGTAGGGGCATCCACTGGAAGCCAAACCCTCGAGGTCAGTGTCTGCACACCCCTAGGCACATCTAGCACAGCAAAAACCAAGCTCCGAGCTACCTCCTGTGTCCTGGCCCCCGCAATATTGTTCAGGCAAATTGCACTCATTGTGAGGACTTTTGCATGCTGATTTAACAGCCGCCTGGCCAGAAATGCTTCCAGTCAGTTTCAGTTCCTCCCACTCTTTCCTTCCCAGTATTTTCTTCATTTCTACTAGTTTCTGGGAAAAGTTCCTCATCTGTCTTCAGTAAACAGGTTGATAAATTGCTGCTTCTTTGCAAGCCTCAGCCATGCAACTTTCGATCGCAGCAGTCTGGAAACAACCATATTAGCCAATTCAAAACCTCACCTCAGTGCTCCCCCAAAACACTGCACAAGCAAAGGGTCCCCCTGCGCGGGGTGGGGGGCCCTTCCCCAATCATCCTCAGTGTTTGGGTGGGGGTGTAAACATCACAAGACCACACTGAAGGGCTGGATGACACCAGTCAATAGCATATGCTGCTGGGCGTTAGCCCGATGTGGATGTGGGGACAGCCTGTCCCAAGCAAATCTCCCAGGGTCTGCGTCTTGGAGGTAGGGAAGAAGGGGCTCACACTCCTGAGTTGCAAAAGGAAACCCATACCTCATGGAGGCAGGGGGAAAACAGTATTTCATTAGTAACAGTGCTGCACCAGTGCTGCAACAGCTCGTGCAGCTTAGCGGCAGGGCCTAAGAGCTACTTGGTATAGAAAAAAAACACCAGAGTCACTAGAGTTACAGCCATTTACAGCATCCAGGTTGGTCCTTCAGGCTTGGTTGGCTGTGTAATCCTTCCATGCTCACTGCTCGCTGCATTATCCCCTAGCAGAGCACAACAGGCGGATTTAAGATGGACAAATCCAAGCTGGATATGCCCCAGACCTTCTCCTGCTGCGCGGCAGGATTTGGTACCCAGCACACAAGCAAGCGCAGGCATCTCTATCACTGGGGGCAGCTCTGGTCTAAATGACAGCACAGGAACAGCGGGAAAAGGGTGACAGGACAACACAGTCTCACTGAGGCTAGTCTGTTAGTATGGCTGTCCGAAAAATGTGTTTCTGCTAAAAACACCTGGCATTTTATTGAAGTTACTCCATGGAGAGACTTTTTTGTTTGAAGACATTGCTTTGCCACTTGAAATGAAAGCTCATCCATTTCATTCCTGCCAAAAGAAGCCTTTGCTTTGTATTTTCCTTCCTTGTCTTTTGTCTGCCTCTTCCCCTGTGAAAGAAGATCAAAAAAAGGAAGAAGTAGAAGAAGAAAAAAAACAAAGCAATTTTACCTCAGTGAAAATCTGACATGTTTTCTCATCCAAACCTGGCTTTCATCTAACAAAAATTAGCCATGATCTCGTGCTGCCTTAACTCTTGGCTGTCCTTTAGTCCCTGCATCTCTCTGGAAGGCAGCACTGAGGCCCCAGTTTCAGCCTGTGGAGTCCAGCGACGCAGGGGTTTGAGTCAGCCTGGCATTTGCCATCAACCACCCAACCATGCCACCTTTCCTGCTGCCAGCAGCGATGTATGATCCAAGACGAAAATAATTTGATACAAGAAATCACTAGTTCCAGCTTCCAAGCACCCTTTAAATATGTACCAAACTCTTCACCCCAATTACACTCATGTAATGGGCTCTGATTTGTTTTTCTTTATTCCCAAAGCAGTAGGGCACTGGCCACATCAACATTCAATGAGAAGTTGTTTGATATTGAATCATTTCTTCAGAAGTATTATTCCTTACACAATTCTGTTTGATTGCAATCCACTCTACATTTGATAAATACTTACTGACTATGAAAGAATGACCTAGCCTGCTTTCTCTTGCCTTTTTTTATTGATTTCTCAGTTAAAAGGGTTTTATTCCTTTTATACGTGAGATTGCAGTAAGAGAGAGAAGCAACATTACCGAACAACTGTTTTCCTTGCTGCTCCACCAACCCATTTAACTTCACACTAGGCCCCCAAAAATGCTGTAATAACGAGACATGGAGCTGCCTACACCCTTTTCCTGGGACTTTTTGTTCTTACTGGTAAACTTCCAAATTGTTCAAGTGAATAGTCAGGAATAAATTGCTCTTTCTGAGCCCTTGATTAGACCGTACACTGAATAATTGCAGGCAGCCCCACTGTGCTCTGCATTTAAAGACACAGCCCACTGCATGCAGTTTGTCTTCTAACTTTTGCTTTGCACTCACTTTGTATAGGATTTTTTGTAAAAGAAAAATGTAGAGCACTTGGAAAATACCAAGAATGAACATGCTCTGTGGTTTGCCTGAAATCCAGGCTGCCATCACCTCCAAAACAGTGGGCTTTTGTTCTTACATCCAGAACATACAAATTATTACAGCACGATTGCATACTGCATGGGCAAATTATGCTTTCCTCAGCGTTGGGCTCAATCCTGATTATTAAGCCAGTAAGATATCAGCAAAATCCTTCCTTGACAAGAGGTTTCAGATACAGCAGCACTTCCTCAGGCCTGTGTTTCAGAAGGCCCTCAAATCCCAGAGCATCCCCTTGTGCTAACAGACCGATGGCCTCGGCCAGGACAACCAGAGCAGCAGCTCAGCACAGTCCACATCCGTGGCTGCTTCCAGATTTAGTTAGACCTATCTTGCATTAATTAATCCTTGGCACTAAATGCTGCAGTCACTGAAGCGAGTGGCTGGCAAGTAATTTAAATGATCTAATTAATATGTGTCTCATCAACAATGCAAAGGGAGTATTTTTTAAAACCTCTAAAAAACCCACACCAGCACATGGAGACACGTGCACGCTGATACCGACACGGGTGTCAAGCAGCCGGGGCAGGCACCATCTCTTCTCCTCGGTCTTGCCCAGGGGAGGAGAGTTCCAGTGCGTTCCACACCACAGCAGGGTGAGGCTTCTCATGCAAACGCCTTTCTTTTCTTCCAGCATCGATGTACACTGAAATACAGCGGGAGCGACCAGACGGTGGGAATATCCTGACTCACCCAGACTACATAGATGGAAACCCAGACCTCATCAAACCTAAAAAGCTCCTAAATCCTGTTAAAGCCTCAAAGAGCCACCAGGAGCTGCACAGAGAGCTGCTGATGAACCACAAAAGGTAAGAGGAGGTCGCAGCCCGCCGCTGGAGTGGTCTGAGAGGTGCTGAGCCACTGGAGCTCAGCAGCTGAGGCACAAATGCCAGAGCCAGTCTGTGAGTTGGAAGGGCGCAATAAATCCCTTCACGCGCAAACAAACACCATGTAAAACTTGCTGTGGCCCTTTCCTCTTTTCTCTAATGTGATGATTTCTTTTAAAACCAAAGCAGAACGAAAAGCCCCCGGCTCTGCCACCCTGAAGCATCAGCTAGCACTTGTGGAGCTGCTCGCTATTTCCACCCACCTCAATCCACAAGCACTGGAAGATGCACAGTGTCCCTAAAGCCCCCTTCTCGGTGTCCCACGCACGTTTTCTCCCTGGTCCTGGTTTTTCTGCCGTCATCGCTGACTTGTCAGGTCCCCACCAATGCACAGCTTTCCTGTGTGCTTTGAAGCCAATCCAGAGGCAGCAGGAGCTGCAGGCTGGATGAAGCTGTTGAAAGCTGGGATAGCATCAGTGTGAGATCTTCTGCACAAGGAAAAGGCTAATCACTGTCTCCCTAAAAATCAAACAAGTGAAGATAGGGTAGAAATCACATTCCTGATTTCCTACTCCATCACCCCAATTTAACTCTTTGGGGATACAGATACAACATCAGGATAATGACACCAGGGACTGAGAACCTATAACCACGTCATTCCTGTGTGGCAACTGTGCAATAAAAGCATATTCAGTTCAGACCCTTCTTAGCACAGCAAGAAATCTGCTAGCTTTATATTGACATTTTCTGAACACCCTGAAATATTCTGACATGATAGCACTTTGACCATCTAATTAAAAGGAGCACAGCCTCCGTTCCAAAGTACTACAGTCATTACAAGAACCAGACACATAGATTAATTCGGCAAACAATCAAGCCTGCCAGCAGGACGCATTAATCAATGCTGACACTGGCTGGGCTTGGGTTTGATTTGCTTTTCACAGAATCAGAAGAATTACAGGGACCATGCCCAGGCCATTCTCCAGCACCGAGGCAGAGGTAACTATACCAGCCAGATATTTTTAAAACTGTCTGGTCTGAGAGTGACCATATCCTGCCTAGTGATACTGCTGAGTTCAAAGCTCACCCACCAGCACTTGCTTTGATCCCACAGAATGTTATTTCAGTCTAACCATGATGGACCAAAGCATCAAGAAATTTCTGCAAGGGAGGTAGCAGAGACAAATGGTGGTGGAGAGGGTACAGACCTCACGGCACCAGGCTGAGCTGGACTGCAAACTGTGCATCGTCCCTTTGTACTCGAGTCCTGTGCCTGCCACCATGATACATCCACATGTGCCACCAGGTGCTGGCAGGAGGCAGCCCCCTCGCAGCCATCCTGCATCTCCTGACTGCTCTCATTTTAGTCCTGTACATCTCAGGCATCAATTTAAACCTTCTTCGGCTCTGGCCTCCCGAATATTTTTCAGCAAATACGTGAATCAAATCCTACTGCAAACAACAATCCATCATTGCTAGTTTCGTGTCACTCTTGAATCCACCAGTTTTGCTTCCTGCTACATGTTACTATAGGGTGAAATAGGGGAGAAAGTAAGAGAGAAGGATCTACAATTTGCTCCTATTTCTGCTTTGCTGTTAGTTTTTCCCCTTAAGCAGCAGGGAGAAGCCACTCAAATCAGCAGCTTACGCAAAAAAACTCTTATCTTAGTCAACACCTCTGGGTACTAACAACACAGGCTGATTAAATCAAAGACTAGTAACAAATCCACAGGCAACACTGCAAGCTGTGTCTCCAGCAAGCCAAGGCAGGTTTTCTCTCTCTCAAGCCTTAGGAAAAGCATCTCTGCAACTTCTGAGTTCTTCCTGACTTGAAAAAACATCAAGAAAGCTCTGGGGCCAATGCGACAGCTACCTCCACTGATGCTGCCATGACCTTTGTCCCACCATAAAGCAAAAAACAGAAATGACAACAGGAAGCATCGTTAAATGTGGCACTGGAAGGATGCAAGCACTGGTCCCCAGCCATGTTGCAACAGTGCAGAAGTTCGCTGCATGTGGAGACTGTTTCCCTCTCCTGCCTGCCAGTTCCATTTCCCATGTGAGGTACCACCTCAGTGTCTGCCACCATGCCAAGGAAGCTCAGTAATCCATGTCTCTGTTTCAAACGACATCAGCAGAAACCAACCGGTGCTGAGGATGAGCTTTGTATTAACAGCACATGCTGTGCCCTAGGACAGCCCTTAGCACAGACATGGGGTGATCCCCTACTCACCTCAAAGCAGACCTTCACCCACAGGAACACCAAACACTCCACATTTTACAATGGGACTTGTAAATACTCTCAGCCCATTGATTTAAACAACTGTTAAACCCAGCCCATGAAAGCAGTCAGGCCCCACTCCTTCCCTGTGTGTGACAGCTAGGAGGTCGTCAACCCCTTCTCCTCAAAAATACAAGTTCCATCAACAACTTCCAGTTCTTTATTTTCCTGCAAGATGACTTACATTCCAGCTGCTATTGCAGAAGATTATTGCCCCCTGCATAAATGCAGTCTCAACCACTTCTTAATAATCTGTTCTTCAGTAACAATAAACTCTATGCATTTCCAATAAAGTCTCCCAAAATTCAGCAAATGTTCAACTTCCCGGCAGATTCAAGTTTTTGCCTCTCACTGACCAGGACTCAGCAGGACAGAGAGTCACTGCTTTTAGTGATGTAAGCCAGGAAGCTGATGGATTTTACGAAAGCAGATTCCTTTCGGCATGGAGGAGATGAGTTGGTCAAACCGCTATCCTGGAAGGGCAGGAACTGTCCCATGACCACACAGGAGCACATCCGGACTTGTTCCGTATCCACCCATAGCCCTACACATCCGTAACTACTCACATGCTTCTAGGGGGTGCAGAAGCTGGTGGGAAGGTGGCCAGGGTCAGCTGCAGGAGGTAAATCTCCGTGTCCAAGTTCAGGCACGGCAATATTCAAAGTGTTAGATTTCTGAAATTTGTATGGAGAACTTCTTTTGTCTCTTTACCAGATATTTATGCCTTGCCTGCTTGTCCTTGCTACATCTCCTTTCCTGTGATCCCACTCCTCACAGAACAGGGCTTGGAGCAGCCCCACTTTGTCTGAGATGCTTGGGGTGGCTGCAGGGGAGCCGGGCACCTGCTCTATCGGCAAACGCTCTGGCTTCCAGGAGAAAAGGACATTTCATCTTGGCCTCTTGACTCAAACTCTCCATGTCAACGGGCGGCTCGCTAGCCCTCGGCTGTGAAGCAAAGCTGGGATGCAACAGGGAGGAAAGGAACTGCCAGGACAATTACTGCAGATCAATGACTACCCCTGCTGGTGGAAAAAAAATTGTCATTATTTAAAAAGCCTTCAATACTGCTGAAGCCGTCACTGACATAATTAGTAACAGCAGGAGCCAGCGGAAGGTCCCATTTCCATACCCGACCCAGAAAGCTGCAGCACCTTAATGTGATGGGATTAGCAAAACTTCCAGCGCCACAAGCCCCGGACACTGACAGCGAACACCGTGCCCACCCAAGGCAGGCAGCCCAAGGCACCGTCCCGCAGTAAGGTGTTCCCGGTATCACCCTCAAAGCTTTGTGGATGGGTTTGTGGACCAGGACTGGTCTGTAGACCAGGTCTCACATGTTTCCTTTTAGGAGCGGGAAGAGTTTTGGGGTTGTCGTGCTGGCAGTCATTACACTCCAGGGTGTAGGCACTCTGGCCCTGATTTATCTGCTTTTCATCCACAGAGGCTTGAGCGTGCAGAGCAAGCCAGAGCTGCAGAGGGTACTTGAGCATCGACGGAGAAGCCAGCTCATCAGACAGAAGAAGGAAGAGGAAGAGGCAAAGAAATTGCAGTCTCCTTTTGAAAAGGAGCTATTAAAGAGGCACCAGAGGCTGGATCAGGTAGAACTGAGTTTTCGGTCTTCCCCGGGTTATCCCAACCACCCCACACGAGGCACAGACCACATGGCAGCTGGTGGACTGAGGCTCAACCCCAGGTATAGCGTTGCCACCCCTCCATAAAACAGGAGCCACAGCATGTCCTTGCTGCAGCCCCATGCAGCTGCAGCGCCATCATCCTCACAGTGAGATTCACCTCATTCACACCACCTCGCCCAGGACCCCCGCCAAGCACCACTGGCCCCGAGTCTCCTCTGGGTCCCATGCGGTGTCCTTTGGGTGCACTTTCCAGTTCAGATCACCCCAAGTAGGATGGGGGCTGTTGGAGCACCCAGCACAGGGGTGCTCAGGACCCTGAGGTGTGGGGTGAGAGGGTGCAGCAGTGCTGGAAGGTGCAAACCCTGCTGCAGCCACACCCAAGCTGCCTTTGGGAGCAGTTCCTGGCACATACTCTGGCCAAAAGTATGCCTGGGGAGAGCAATATTCAGCGTGGACACTTGTCAGCAGCACAGCCATGCCCCGCGTGCTCTCTGCGCCAGCCCTCTTACCCAACCCAGTGCAAGCAGCAAGTCGGCTTGCTGCCGCTGAAAAGAAAGTCATTCCCTGTCCTACTTGCCAGTGTTTGCACTGCAAATGGATGAAACTACTTTGTTTAATCAATGACACAACAGCGCCCTTGCAATAATATCAGCCAAGCCAAGACCACTTGAAAATCAAAGCCCAGCATTCAGAGAAGAACCAGGAACATGAAACAAGATGGTTTAGGGACAGATCCATAAAGACTTCGCATATAAAAAGAAGGCAGTACAACAACTTACCCCCACCTTAGACAAAAACCAAATGCAGAGAGCTTTTCCCAGGCTCACAGGCCTGCCTTGCTGGGAAGGATTCAAAACCCACTCCCCTACTCTATGCCAGGTGTGAAGTGCTCCCCTGCTTTTCTGCTGGAGATGTTCCTCCTGGAGGAAAAAAAAAAAGTTTCAGGGGGCCAGAAAAAGAGACTCAGGGTGGTCGTGGTTCTGGTGTAATTGTCTGAAAAAAGAGAGCACTGACACGTGCACTACACGCTCATTTGGCACTGGGCAATAACAAGCGGACATCCAGCAGTAACGAAGCCCATCATTTTAATGTAGCTAATGCACTTTTGTCCTTTAGCATGCGCACATAATGGTGACTCTTCTCTCTTACAGTTGGAGAAAGAGCAGGAGAAGGAGGAAGACCACGCACCAGAATTCATTAAAGTAAAGGAAAACCTGAGAAGAACATCGACGGTGATTGGGGATGAGAAAGCAGAGTAGCTTCTGCCAGAACTCAACAAGGGCCCTACCAAGGCCAGCGCTAACACATACACGCTGATGTCTCTGTACATGGTGGACATTCACAGCCGCATCGTTGGGGCTACTTATGGCTGTTAACACTCGCTACAGCAGAAGGCACAAAAAAAGTTTTTCCAGCCCAGGAAGGTATCACTGTGGAAAAGGTGCAGTATTCACTGAAGTAGTACTCACACCAGGAGATGCAGAAAGAAACTATGTTATTTTCCCCCCAGATTTTGGGTGCATGCTAACCTCCAGCTAATTCTTGGTTAACCCTTGACACATAGCAACCCTTTAAGCCAGGGAAGTCTGTGGAGGGATGGTTTGGGGGACCCCTGCTTCTTTCCGGAGGCAGGCTCGCCAGGCGCAGGGTAGCAGGAGGCGGTTGCAGCTCTGAGGAACCTCCTGAAAACCTGGCATGGTAACTAAAAGGGACAATCTGCCTATTACTGAGAACAGCCCAGGTGACCAGAAAGCAAAGGCTGGGTGCTCTCAGCGTGGGTGTTCATGGAAGTGTGCAGTGAACAAGCGGCAGATCCCTGTGGATGTCGCAGGCAGAAAAACCACTCCTTGCCCCTGGCTACTGAGCTTCAGCCCCTCACCCAGCAGCTGGGCATGTGCTAACATGGGGACCCACAAACATGTCCTGTCATTGGGAGGTGGCAATGTGGTAACGTCGTACTGATGTCAGGCTGCTGTCCTGTTCACCCCGCACACAGCTGACACCAGTAGGCACCAGGGGCTACGGCGCATGTAGGTATTGATGCAAAACTATTTGTCAGTGCTTCTCACCCCCTTTTCCAGAGGTCAGCACTGCCTCATTTCGGTTGCCACCTTGCAAAGCCAAAAATCTTGTTACTGCTGGTATAGCAAAGCTGAGACAGCTGGTGAATTGGCACCACACATGGACAGAGCCTGTCACATTTCCAGGGCACCCATGCCCCGAGGTGTCCACATCTAGAGCTAAAATTGTGCCTGCAGGAAGATCTCAGCTTTTTGCGTCTCACATCAGCCCTGATACAAAGCCTAAACAGCATAACTCACCGACTGCCTTCGAACACTGGCTCTGGAATGGCAAGCCTCAATGGACCTAGTCATCTGGGAAGGTAATACCTGGTTAAACAATATCTACTATCCACATCTTCAGTGGATCCATACGTAAATTAAGGGAAACTGGGCATTTATCACATATTTATTAAAGCACTACTAATCCATTCCCTAGTCTCCCTGGTCCAGAGGGGTGCTTCATTTTAGAGCGCTGTTGCTTGACCTGGCAGTTTGAGTAAAACATCTGAGCCACATCACGTGTCAAGAGCAGGTACGGGGCTTCCACAACAGATCAGACTGGAAAAGCCCTTAGCTCAGTTTCAGTCCTTGAGAGCCCTATCTCATGGCACTGTCTTTGTGGTAGTTTTGAAGCCCCTCGCTCATCATGCTTATTAAACAAGTTTTATACTTCAGAAATCCAGTAGATACGATCACAACAGGTCAAACAAGATCTGGAAGGATCTATTATGCCCTTTCCAACTGTGAAGCTTTTCATATAGGTTATGATTAAAACCATGAGGAAGAAGCAGCATCAACCATTTTTTCGGGACAAAAAAAAAAGCTAAGTTTCTCCAAGAAAAAAAAGGTGTTGTTAGGGACGCTTGTACACAGCTTTAAAGAATGCTGTATGATACTCCACAGACAACATCGGTTTAAACAACAAGCCAGAATTACTGTGCTGGGGTTTTGTAAGGGGTTATGGCACAGATTAAGTAACCTTGATCAAAGAGCTCAAAAAAATTCAGCAAATTAATTTGTAATTTTGCCACAGATGGAAATGCACTCCAGGAGAGGCAATCTGTCGCTCCATATGCACCAGTGAAATCAGCGTTACCAGCTCACCCAGGCTGGGACGGGGGCAATTACGCAAGTCCTTGGGTGGGAGCCATCCGGTAAGGTCTGGGTAAGCTCAGTGCTCAGATCAGCAATGAAAAGGTTGAAGATGTTTTGCTGTTGTCTTCTTGACTGTGCAAATGTTATCTGCAAAAAAAAAAAAGCACCAAGATGTCTCCCTTTGACATGGGGTTGACCAAGCACAGAGCGGGGCTGCATGCAAACACAGTTGAGGATTGCTGAGGAGTGTCTGGGTCGTTTTCAGCAGATGTCCAGAAGGGAAAAGGAGGGCCAGGTCATACTGTTCTAACCCATGTTGAGCTAACAGAGCCACAAGAAACTCCTCCAGTGGTGGGGAGAGAGCAGAAGGCCCTGACCCGGCCGCCCACTAGGACCCTGACCCACCACCCCAGCCACAAGCAGCCGGCGCCGGCAGCTCCCGCAAGGCTGGGCCCCACGGCACACAGCGCAGCACACGGCGCTTTGTCCCTGGCAAGAGCTGAAGGCTCCAGCCCTCCACGACGGCGCGTGGGAAAGGATGCTCTCACTGTTCGAGCCATGGCTTAAAAAAATCACAGCGTTTTCCAGCACGACTCTTCTCACCCCTGCGAAGCGATAACCGCCTCCCTGGCTGGGCTCAGACCCAGAGCCTGTGCAACCTTCACCGATGCTCTTGTGCTTCATGGCGAGGCAGCATGGACGTGGCACCTGAAAAAACATCAGAGTAGGCATCACCAGGAAGATTTTGGGGTGTCTTTGTATTTCTTTCTCTTTCAAATGAATTCCCCCTCTGTGCCCCTAAAACACATTCCTGAACAAATGTGGTGTATCCAGAAGATACAGGTTATCAGAGTGCTGATGGAAGACAAACTTTTTGCACTGTGTATGTTGCTTATGTGGTATATAGTCTGTATTCGGTGTTGGTGTTTATACGTTTATGTAAAAGTATATATCATTCAGCGCCACGTAACTAACACTGTTTAATGTGGACATTCTGAAGAAATAAACTAAACGATGATTGTATATTTTGCTCTTTTCCACAAGGAACTGAAAAAGCTCCGTGGATACAAGCAGACAACAGCCAAATAAACTGACTGAACATAAAAACCAGTCAAGTCTGACAGCAGCTCCTTTGTTAGTGCTGTGTTAACTTACTCATCAACAAACTGTTTTCCTCATCCGAACCCAATGCTGCATCCATTGCTTATCCCTAGACTTCATCACTATTTGATGAAAGTTTAAGGGCACAAAAATTGTGGAATCGGGCTTCGTGCACTGAAACTTCCCTTATGTTTGATTTCTAACTGGCCACAGATGCTCACCTGCCTGGCAGGGTAAGAGCCGCAAAGCCAAGGAAACACACTGCCCATGGATCTAATTTAAAAACTCAGTTTTGAACTGAAAGGTAATCCTCACACTAGTGAGTTGAATTCATTCTTTTTAAACATTTTTAAGTGTTTTAACAGCAACCAAAGACCACAGATTAAATAGATAAGAAAAAGAGAGGATGCTCCATACGTGTAGGTCACACACCTGGCTCCCCGAGAGCCAGGACTAAAGCCGAATGCAGCAAAGAAAACGAAAAGGACTTCTCTGTCTCATTAGCAATATCCTCAACAACAGAGACATGAACTCCCTGCTCAGAACAAGGCAGAGATGGCGTCCGGACATGTTTCTCCGACACTGGGTATCTTCTGGGGTTGCCACCCTGGGAGGTACGCGGTGCTCCCAACCCTCTGCACCCTACAGCACTGGTGTGGGCAGTGAGCTCATCGTTAGGGATGAGGGCTCATTGACTAAACCCGTTCTTCGGGTCAGGTTTCCAAAACATCTCCCCGCTTTGTTCCCACTTATAACAATAGCCCGCTTGTTATCCTACCATGGCGGGTTGCGTACTTCATTTCCTGGCACAAACCGCACAAAGGGAAAAATCCTCGCTGGAGAGCATGGCCTTTGGTGAGATGCGAGACCAGGGGACTCAGGCAGCACTTTGAAAAATGCTGTATTAACCTCTCCCCACCCCAGCCGGCAAGGTTTCCATGGGCTATGCCCCAAGACTGCTTACACTGATCACACACCTCCTTTCACCACGGATGCCAAAGGCAGTCGTTCATATCGTGACAGTTGCTCTTCTAGGGAAGAGAGTATGAAACAATCCTTTCTGTTCTTAAAGACACGCCGCCTTTTAGCTACGCACAAACTGCTCCATTGCCTGGATTTTTCTTGCTGCCGGAGTTTTCAATACCAGCTTTGCAATTGATGCTGGTCATGCTGAGACCTCTTTTCCTATGCACTCACTCCTTGCGTTACAGCTAGCTGTGCTCAGTTATCAATGCTCCTCGCAGCTGCTGGGTTGGTTCATGCAGGCTCAAGCTTAAAATTACAGTTATGCAAAACTACATCTGATTTGCCATCCTTTGCTTCACTTTCCATGCTAACGCAGCTCTGCGGTACGGTGAATCCCACCTGTTTCATCTCCTTCCCTGACAAAGCAGTTTCCAGTGAGAGATGAGCAGGTCTGAAGCAGCAGCACAGACTCCTGGATGAATTGTGGGCAGGAGGGACTCCTCTCCCATCAGGCTCATACCGATGTAGCCGGTGGGGTGTGAGTTGCCATCTCATGTCCACTGGACACCAGGACACAGTGCAGCGGGGACGGATTCAGGATCACTGGAGATGCAGGGAACCGTCTGGCATCCTGAGCAGACTACAAAAAAAAAGTAATAATTAAAACTACTGGGACAGAGGCAGGGCGCCAGTTTGGTGACAGAGCTGGAAGTGCAGCTTCCAGCACACAAACAGCTGAAGTGTGATCAGCAAAGTGGCATTTTTCCCGACGCAGAGGCTCCAGCCCTTTCGGCACTGGGAGCTGCGGGATTTTTCCGCCCAGCAGTCGCAGAGGCCGCTGCCGGCAGAGGCCAGCTCCGGCACGCCGCCGCGCACACGCAGAACCACCCGTGGGCTGGGTCGAGCTCCCTTGGCCCCGGGGACAAGGTCCCTGCAGCGGGGACGCTGGGAGCGTGGCACAGGAGGCAGGCAGCAGCCAGACGGCTCCCCGAAGGACGCCTGGGACGAGGTACGTGGGGTTTTGCGTTCGCACACAGCAGGCAGACACACGGGTTTCTTTCTTACGCGGCCTCACGGAAGAAGGAGCTGGCAGCTGAGCTGCCCCGGTGCTTTCTGGGATGGCTCAAGGACGGTCTGGGTTACTCCAGTCTTCCCTACTCAGCATGCTGCTTTGAGGCTTTTCTCTTTCCCAGGACAATAATACACCTTGAATTAAAGGTCTGAATATCAGAAAAGCAGAATTAAGCACACATTTGTGAGACTTTACACAGTTTAAGTTTCTTATAGTATTAAAAATAGTTCAGGAAGGCAGGCAGCCTCTTCCAGGGAAAAATCTGCTTTTCTTTCCATACACCACACTTTTTTTTTTTTTATTAGTATCCTGTGACAAATCCCGCTGACACAGGAATTATAAGATTAGGAGTTAATATAAAGCCGAGCCCCATGGGAAGCAGGATGGAGGCAGCACGGGCAGAGCTGCAAGCACTGGTCTGGGAGCCTCTTAGCAGGCACCCGTGGGGTAGGCAGTAGCACCCAGCATCGGGGCAGGAACGAGCCAGCACCAGAAAATCCCTTAAACATCAACACATAGCTGCAGGAATTCCAGCAGTAACTTCTCATAAAGCATTGGGCACAGAGTGGTGAAAGAAAAAAGATTTTGTTTTAAAAGAATACCTTAAATCTGCATTTCGAGCTCTTAAAACTGCCCTAAATTTTCATTGTCTGTATCACTGGAATGAGGACAAGACAGCACCTAACTATGCATGCAGCCTTTGTTTGGTTTGTTTTTTTTTAAACTAACATGGAAATGTGCCTATTTACGTCCAAAGTACAGTCCTACACCTACTCTGCTGAGCACACTGCCCTGCGATAGCTGTGCCCGCAGCGCAGAAAGCCGTGCCCCAGGCTGCCTGTGCAGGTACAACGCCTTGGCCAGCCTACTGACACTGCTCCTCGCTGCGCCCAACACAGTCACCAACCACCCACTGAGGGGGTACCAGCCCCTAACGAGCCCCATCCCTTCCCAGAGCAGCTCAGCCTCCAGGATGGCTCTGATGGAGACCAGCAAGTCCTCGCAGGGCTCGGTCCTCGGCAGCGTGAATCCCGACCTCGCCAGCGAGAGGCAAACGGCCTCTTTCAGCGTGGAGAAGCTCACGGCCTGGCTGGACGGCGGCGCGGAGCAGACTCGGATGCGGAGGGCGGTGGGTGAGTGAGCCGTACGAGGTCCCCGGCTGCGGGCAGGTACAGAGCACGCCGACGTCCACGCTGTTTCTGCTCCTCATTTGCATCGTGGGTTTTGTGCTCCCGGGTAGTTGCTTATTGCCCGTCTCTTAAAAAAAGTGGGAGCACGGAGTTGGAGTCCCTGCTAGTGTCAAGCAGTATGACTCCTATGCAGACACTCACAGAATCACAGAATGGTCGGGGTTGGAAGGGACCTCTGTGGGTCATCTAGTCCAACCCCCCTGCCGAAGCAGGGTCGCCTACAGCAGGCTGCACAGGACCTTGTCC